>JADMIO010703200.1_pt1 | contig 57007 bp, 59 predicted proteins | sample 8958161 | NCBI WGS metagenome assembly JADMIO01 (sample SAMN16585339, study PRJNA669376) | soil metagenome | isolation source: Crop rotation soil | place: USA: Cullars Rotation, Alabama | collected 2011 | reverse complement strand
CGCGACAACTTGTCCACGTGGAATTCTAAGCTTAGGATCCCAATGTGCTGGAAAGCATCTGCGTGCGGAACTTGCGGCGCAGCAGGTCGATCGGCGCTAGCCCCGAGTCAGACTTGTAGTGCCAGAAGGTCCAGCCATTGCAGCTCGGCGCATTCTGCACATGCGCGCCCATGCGGTGGATCGAGCCGGTGGCGTCGCCATTGGCGATCGAGCCATCCGCGCGCACGCGGGCGACATGGCGGTTCTGCGGGCAGTACAGACGGTCGCCGGGGCGGACCAGCCCATGTTCCACCAGCGCGCCGAACGGCACGCGCGGCTCGGCCTTCTTGGAGGTCTGCACTTCGACGTCTTCGGCGCCCAGGGCGCGGACATTCTCGATGCGGCGAGTGGCGACGTCGACATAATCCTCATCGCGCTCAAGGCCGATGAAGCGGCGGTCCAGGAGCTTGGCGACGGCCCCCGTCGTGCCCGTGCCGAAGAACGGGTCGAGGATCACATCGCCCGGGTTCGTGGTGCCCACGATGATCCGGTGGAGCAGGGCCTCGGGCTTCTGCGTCGGATGGGATTTCTTGCCATCCTCATTCTTCATTCGCTCGCCACCCGAGCAGATCGGGAAGGTCCACCAGTCGGAACGCTGCTGGATGTCGTCATTGCCGGTCTTCAGCGCGTCGTAGTTGAAGGTGTATTTCTTCTGCTCCTGGCTCCGCGCGGCCCAGATCAGGGTTTCGTGCGCATTGGCGAGGCGCGTGCCCTTGAAGTTGGGCATGGGGTTGGACTTGTTCCACACCACGTCGTTGAGGATCCAGAAGCCGAGATCCTGGATCGCCGCGCCGACACGGAAGATGTTGTGGTACGAGCCGATCACCCAGATCGCTCCCTCAGGCTTGAGGATGCGGCGCGCAGCCTTCAGCCAGTCGCGCGTGAACTTGTCGTAGGCGGCGAACGAATCGAACTTGTCCCAGTCATTGTTGACCGCATCGACATGGCTGTTGTCGGGACGCGTCAGGTCGCCACCAAGCTGCAGGTTGTAGGGCGGGTCAGCGAACACGAGATCCACCGAGGCCGGCGGCAGGGCGTTCATCGACTCGATGCAGTCGCCCACGATGATCTGGTCGAGCGGAAGCGCGGGCTTGTCGCCCTTGAGCTTCGGCGCCGCGCCCGTGCGGAGCGGGGCGGATTTGCTTTTGGCGCCCTTCTGGGCGGGCTCGATCGTTTTGATCGCCATGGTGAACTCTCACGCCGAGTCCGATGATCCGGACTGAAGCGTGGAGTCTCGCTGCTTCGGGTAAATGGTGAGTTGATTCAATGGTTAAGCGCGGTTTACCATGATTTCCCATATCATCCCGCCGCATGCTCAAACGTCCCTGAAAACGTCAGTCAAAAAGGCCCATCTGCGAGCCCGGATCCTTGAGCGTGGGCGGGCGGAACAGGTCTGTGCGGAGGTGGCGGGTTTCCTGGTTGAGGCCGAGGCGTTTGACGGCGTTGTTGAAACGGGCGGAGATGAGCCGGGCATAGGGCCCCTCGCCGCGCTGGCGCACCTTCCACTCGGAGCGATAGTCATTGCCGCGGTGCATGGAGCGGAGGAGGGACATCACTTTCTTCGCCCGATCCGGATAGTGCGCCTCCAGCCATTCGGTGAAGAGCCCGGCGATCTCCAGCGGCAGGCGGAGGAGGACATAGCCGGCGCGGCGCGCGCCAGCATCGTGTGCGGCCTCCAGCAGGCTTTCGAGTTCGGGCTCGTTGAGGGCAGGGATAAGCGGGGCGGTCATCACGCTGACGGGCACTCCCGCCTCCGAAAGCTGCCGCATCGTATCCAGCCGCCGGTGGGGCGCAGCGCATCTCGGCTCCATCGTGCGGGCAAGTCGTCTGTCGAGCGTGGTGAAGGAGACGGCCACGGAAACGAGGCCCTTGGCGGCCATCGGCGCGAGGATGTCGAGATCGCGCGTCACCAGCGCGCTCTTGGTGATCAGGCAGGCCGGATGATCATGCCGCGCCAGCACTTCCAGGATGGAGCGTGTGATCTTCAGCTCTTTCTCAAGCGGCTGGTAGATGTCCGTATCGCCCGCCAGCATGATGAGTCCGGGCTTGTAGCTCTTCTTCGCCAGCTCTTTTTCCAGGAGGGCCGCGGCCGATGGCTTTACAAAGATCTTGCTCTCGAAATCGAGGCCGGGGCTTAGTCCCCGGTAAGCGTGGTTCGGCCGGGCATAGCAATAGATGCAGCCGTGCTCGCAGCCCTTGTAGGGATTGATCGTCCGGTCGAAATGGATGTCGGGCGAGGTGTTGTAGGTGATGATGGTCTTCGGGCTTTCGCGGATGGTTTCCGTCTGCAGCGTCTGGGGCTTGAAATCCTCGTCCTCACCGTCTCCCCAGCCATCGTCGAACGGCTCGGCATACTGCTTCTCGAAGCGCCCCGTGGCGTTCGACAACGCCCCGCGCCCGCGCGCCAGGTCCTGCTGCTCCGACCAGTCGGCGCCGAGCGAGCGGGTTTTCCACTTGTCCTGCGGCGGCATGGAGTGAGCCCTCATTCACAGGCCCAAGCCTAGAAACATAAAGTGAACAATACAAGAACAAAAATCGATTGCGCGCCAGCAAATGATCGTGTGTTTTGTGGATGGTCCTCCCCGGACCGCTGCCCATCCATGGGCGCTAGGGCCAGACGTTTATCGCGTCAAAAGAAGAGCCCGGAGGCGGGCTCAGCCCGCAGCCAAACCCGCCTCGATAACAAAGCGGCGGACCGAGCAATCGGTCCGCCGTTCGTGTTGTGGGTCAGCTCGCCACTCGTGAAGAGCTCAAGCCGAGACGAACTTCAGCGATAACCCGTTCATGCAATAGCGCAGACCCGTGGGCGGCGGGCCGTCGTCGAAGACGTGGCCGAGATGGCCGCCACAACGGCGGCAATGGCATTCGGTGCGGACTTCCGCGAGGCTGTCGTCGACCTTGGTGGCGACGGCGTTGTCGAGCGGTTTCCAGAAGCTGGGCCAGCCCGTGCCCGAGTGGAATTTTGTCTCGGAGGAGAAGAGCGGCAAGGCGCAGCCGGCGCAGTCATAACGTCCGTTACGCTCCTCGGCGTCGAGCGGGCTCGTGCCGGGTGGTTCGGTCGCTTCGTGGCGCATGACTTGATAGGCGTCTCCGCCGAGGATCTTCCGCCATTCTGCATCGGTGTGGGTGACCTCGAACTTGCCCTCGTCCGCGGACGCCGTGATGACAGCGGGAGAGCAGGCGACCAGTCCGCCGAAAGCGACACTGCCAAAAAGGAAAGTCCGGCGACTGGTCATGCTGCGGTCTCCATTGGGCTTGTCTTCCGTTCACCAAGCAGCCGGCGCGAAGTTCTTACGCTTCGCGCCGGAGAGTGGACTACTTCAGATATGTCGTGAACCATCGGGCCGCGGCTTCGCTGGAGATCTCGAACGGCTTGCCGGAATACATCTCGAAGTGGGTGATGTCGGGAACGACGATGTACTCCTTCGGGCCCGTCGCCATGTCGATGGCGGCCTTGCCGGCACGGTCGTTGTTGATCAGCTCGTCATACTGCGCGACCACCACCATGAAGGGCCGGTTGCCGATGTTCTTGGCCCATTGCAGCGTATTGTTCTCGCGGTTGGCTTCCAGCATCTCGTTGTCGATGAGGAGCGAGCGGGAATAACCCGTCCACATCTCATCCCCCTGTCCCGTGCGGGCGCGCTTGATCGCGTCAGCCAGGATCTGGCCGGAATAGGTCTGCGGCTTGGTGCCCGTCGGATCGCCGCCGATGCCGGGGATCTGAACCGCGATCACCTTCACTCGCGCATCCTGCCCGGCGACGGCCAGCGAGTTGCCGCCGGCATAGCTCGAGCCCCACACGCCGATCAGGTCCGGGTTCACGCCAGGCTCGCCCTGGATGAAGGAGATGGCGTTGCGGTAGTCGTCCTGCTGGTCGCGTGCATCGAGCCGGGTGCGCTTGATCCACACTGTGGCGTTCTTGACCACCTGGTGCCGGCTCTCGTCCTTCTCCATGCCGCCGCCGAGATTCACCGGCGAGATCACGCGCGCAAAGCCTTCCGAATTGCCCCAGCCGCGATAGTCGATCGCCATCGCCACGAGCCCGTGCTTGGCGAACGCCGCCGCGTATTTCTCGATCGACACATGCGTGCCCGCCCAGCCTTGCCCCAGCACGACGGCCGGCGTCTTGCCCTTCGGATCGAAGCCCTTGGGATAGAACACCTTGCCGTAGCAGGCGACGCCTTCGGAATAGTAGACGATCTCTTTCGTCGTGACGCCCTCGGGCATCTCGTAGGCGTAGTCTGTCGGGCCGAGCGCGGTCTTGGCCGGCGGCTTGCCGGTGCGCGGATCATTGCCGGCATTGGGCTGCGCCGGCTTGGGCGGCGGCGTTGGAACAATTGCCTTGGCCACGGCCTTGGGCGGGTTCTTCGACACCGCCTCCGGATGGACGAGCGTGGCCTGTTGCATGAAGGCGAAGGATGCGAGCGACATCGCGAGGGTGGAGATCATCGGGTCTTCCTATGATTGGGTTGGCGACTGTGCTTGCCTGAAGGCGAGGCTGGTCCTCGCTCTTGCCGGAGAGGTTAGCGGGGTTTCGCGGACGCGCACAACGGGCGCGGCCGCAGAATGCGGCTTACAGTTCCGTGCGCGGCGCCAGGTTGCCGGCTACTGTGTCTTCAGGACGTTCGAGTCTTCCGCCTGCTTCACGATGCGTTGCGCATCCTCGGGCAGAAGGAAGCCTTCCTTTTCAAGCTCTGCGGCGGCGGTCTTCACCTTGGCTACGAAGCCATCGTGCGTACCGTATCGCTCTTCGAGCGACAGACGCGGATCGCCGGAGACTTCGCGCTCGGCTTTGGTTTTCGCGAACGGGATATAGCCGCCCTGGAAGCCGCAGCCCTGGCCCTTGTAATATCCGCCTGCGAAGGTGTTCCAGCCGAGATATGTGCCCAGCGGAACGCGCGCCTGCACGGAAGGAATTCCTGAGGTCTCGTTGCCGTCCGCATTCACCCTCGGAACGAGCGATGGCGCCTCCTTGCCCAGCTTCGGCGGGGCGAGCGTCATCACGCCCGAGACGTCGTTGGCGATGAAGCCCTGTCCGAAATCCTGCTGCGGAAAGCGGTTGAGCTTGCCATCCGGCTGCGGCTGGTTCGGGATAGAGGGGAAGCCCATCGCGGCGGCGTAGGGCTCAACCAGATCGCCTGCGGTAAGACGCGGATAGCGGCTGGCCAGCGGCTCCTTGCCCGTCGTTACCCAGTCAACGAGAGACTTGGTGACCGCGCGCATTTCATCCGACACCGGATTGGGGTTGCCGGGGAGGGCGCAGCCAGCAGGCGCATTGGGCAGCTTTGCCGTATCGAATCCGCCGCCTCCGCCGCCATGCGTCACGCTCGGGAAGTAGTAGCGGCGCACATTGGACGGCAGTGGGATGTCCGCCTTCGCTTCGAGTCCCACCATCATCTGCGAGGCGCGCAGGCCCCAGAACTCCGCCGAGCCGAACGTCTCGGCCACTTTCGGACACGTTTTCGAAGCAGTGCACCGGTCCAGCAGGCTGGTGACCTTGCCCGTGCGCGGGTCCCTGTACTTGCCCCACCACAGCGCGCCTTCGCTGCCGGGTTCATAGAGGTTGGCGGCGCCGCCGGGCACGCTGAAGCGGATATTGAGCGGCACCTGCCGCGCGGCGATGTGCGGGTTGATGCCGTCGAACACGATGCGGCCGTCTTCCGCCGCATTGAAGCCGAGATGGACGAAGGAGCGGATGAAATTCCCGGCCTGCGAAACGCCCGTCCCGATCGCAAACTTCACCTTGCCTGCAACCGGGTTCTGCGCCGCCTCCGTTCCCGCATCATAGCGCAGGAAAGCAACAAGATCGCGCGTCGCCGCAAAGCCGAGGCCGAGCACGGCTGGGTCCTTGGCGGTGTAGGTGAGTTCATAGGCATAGGCCGGATCGAACCCGCCCCTTAGGCAAAGCTGGTGAGGATCGGGCGTGCCTGGGAAGTCGGCTGTCCGGCAGTCGGCAAAGGCCCAGGCGCCTGCGGGGATCTCTTCCCCTTTGTCCGTATCGCTCTTCTTGAGGACGAGCTTGGCTTTCAGCGTGTCGAGCGAGAGCGGCTCCGGCCGCGGCACGCCCGCGCCGAGCCCCGCGGTGATGGCGATGCTCTTGGCGCCCGCCGCCATGTTCACGAAGCGCACGAGGACGGGCGTGGCGATCGGCGAGCCATCCTTGTTCTTCGCCACCGGCAGTACGGCATGCTGCAGCGGCCCTTCCGGAATGTCGCCCTGCCAGCCGCTGATGACATGGATGTGCCCGTCCATGTCGCCCGACGGCCGTCCATTGCCGCGGTTGGATGTGTCGTAGAACAGAACGCCGCTCGCGAGGTTCATGTCTACCGGCTTGGCCAGTGCGAACGTCGCCGAATACTCCACCATGCCGCGCGCATTGCGCGGGGCGAGGGCGAGGTCCGTGATGATCGTGTTGTGCTTGTCCTTCGGGTCGACCTCGCCATGGAAGCGCCCGGTGACCAGCTCGTACTTGCCCGCCTTGCCGAAGTCGCCGTCCGTCGGTGTGCGCGACGTGATCTCGACGCCGGTGACATGGGCTGATGCCGGCAGGACGAACGCCGAGGGGATAAGCGTTGCAGCCAGAAGCGTGGTGGCGATGGTGCGCATGATCATCTCCGTGTCACATCAAACAACGCCAATAGCGAAAATGGTGATTGCCGACAAACCCCATGCCGCGTTCAGTATCTGATTGAGACCCTTGATCGTTCTTCCAATGTGCCCCTGGGCTGCGTTTCGAAATGTCGTCTTTCTCTTTGTGGACTTTGGAATCGGGAAATATCCGAAGGTCCGTGTCGCCGTTTCCGATCTCTCTAAACCGGTCGATGTACCAGCCTTGCCACTGATGCTGACGCAGGATGATGTCGGTCAACGCATTTGAAACGCGCGTTGCAAACAACGCGACTACGGCAAAGAGCACTCCAAATCCCAGGTCAAATGTCTTGTCCTCTGAAATCCAGAGCGCGACCAATGCCGCCGCACCAGCGCCGAATGCAGACTGGCCGGTGATATAATACTGCGCCCAGGTTCTTCCTGCATGACCGCAATCGTCGCGTAACTTCACGAGATTGGCCATCGCCTCCGTCTTGGCGTCGGCGTCTACCTCTGCTTCAGGCAATCGACATCCCCCTCAATCGATCGGCTCAGTGCTGTCAGCGCAACGATAGTGCATGAAGCCGGGGGGACGCATCTGTTTTGTTGTTGAGGCGGGATCGTGCATTACTGCCGTGCAGGTCAATGCAGGGGTGGAAACATGTTTCGAACCTTTCGGCTGGCGGCGGTTGCGGCAATCGCGGCGCTTCTCTCGGCATGCGGCGGCGCGGCGCCGGCTGCTGCGCCATACAACGCCATCATCCTCACGCTGACCGGCGAGATCGGCGCAACCAATCGCGGCCCGCTGGATGAATTCCAGGACGCCTTCCTTGGCCACAAGGGCGTGAAGTTCGACAAGGCGTTCGAATTCTCTCGCGCCAGTCTCAATGCGCTGGGCGAGCATGAGGTGCAGCTCAAGCGGGCGAACTGGCCAGCCATGGTCACGCTGCGCGGGCCGCGATTCAAGGATGTGCTGGCCGCCGTGAAGGCGGAGGGGAGCACGGTCGTGCTGACGGCGCTTGATGGCTATGAGTCGAAGTTTCCCGTGTCGGGCCTGCAGTCGGATGAGGTGCTGCTGGCGACGGAGGCGAACGGCAAGCCGCTTTCCATCGGCGGCCACGGGCCGGTCTGGCTTGTGTTTCCCGCAGGCGCGGTCCCCGGCGATGACACCAGTGGGGACGCCGGTCTGGCGTGGTCGATCTACCATATCGACGTCGTGAAATAGCCCGCGAAACCGGCTGTTTTCGAAAAGCAGTCCCTGTGCCGTGCGCAACAGGTGCGCGCGGCGCCGCCTCCTAGCCTGCGGGCGCAAGGGGGCGATTGGAGTCCCTGATCAGGGAGATACCAATGAACAAGCTCTGCTTTTTCGGTCTTGCAGCCATGGTGGCGCTGAACGCCGGCGCGCCGGCTTTCGCCAAGGAAGTCTGCCACGAAGTCCAGGTTCCGACCCTCACGTGCAAAGGTTCGTCCACGGACAAAAACCAGACATGCACGCGGGGCACGCAGACGGCGACGGTCTGTAAGCAGGTTCCGGACACCAACACGGGCGGCAAGGCCGCGGTGGGCGGCGTTGTGCAGGGCGGCTTCTCTCCCCCGCCAAAGAACGCGATGACCGGCGCGAAGATGAGCCGCCCGAACCAGTAGCCTGAACTAATTGAATGTGCTCAACGGCGGATCCGGACAATCCACCCTACAGCGCACCCTCGCGTTTCACCCCGAGCTGATCGCACAGCGCGGCGATGGTGCGCAGGTCTTCCCAGGCCTTTGACTTGTCCTCCGGCCGCCGCAGCAGGTAGGCCGGATGGAGCAGAGGCACGCAGGGGATGGGCTGCGCCAAGCCATCCTGCGTGTAGCGCATCTTGCGCCCGCGCAGGCGCATGATGCCGTCCGTGGTGTTGAGCAGCGCCGAGGTCGCGAACTTGCCGGCCGTGAGCAGCACCTTTGGCTGCTTCAGCTCGATCTGGCGTTTGAGGAACGGGGCGCAGACTTCCATCTCGGTGGTCGAGGGCTCGCGGTTGCCGGGCGGACGCCAGTAGACGAGGTTGGTGATGTAGACGTTGGTCTTCCGCGACAGCCCGATCGTCTCGAGCATCCGGTCGAGCAGTTTTCCGGCGCGCCCCACGAAAGGCAGGCCCTGGATGTCCTCATCCGCCCCCGGCGCCTCGCCCACGATCATCACCGGCGCATCGAACACCCCATCGCACACGGCCGTATTCTTGGCCCCCGCCTTCAGCGTGCAGCCATCGAACCGCTGGATCGCCGAACGCAGCTCGGCCAGCGTTGAGGCTTCAGCAGCGATCCTGCGGGCGTCCGCCACCGGGTTGTTGGCCAGCCGCCGCGGCGGAGGCCGAGGCCCCACCGGCCGCTCCGGCGCCCGCTCAAAGGCGCGCTGAGGCTGGTTAACCCGCTGAGTCGCGCCGCCTCGCGCCACGGTAAGCGCGCGCGCTTCCTCAATCCCCATATCGGCCCAGAATTCGGCCAGGGCTTTCAGCGCGAGATTGGCGTCGGACTGGTCCATTCGCGACGCTTTTACACCCAGCCTTGTTGCTTCTGAAACCTATGGCTAAGTAGCCATCAACACACGGAAATATCGCCCCGGACGCTAAGAGGGACGGGCGGATCAGGAGCTAGGTATAATGGCTGAGGCCGTCGAACGGGAGTCCATGGAATTCGACGTGGTGATCGTAGGCGCAGGGCCGGCAGGCCTCGCGGCGGCGATCCGGATCAAGCAGCTGGCGGCGGAGACGAGCAAGGATGTCTCGGTCGTCGTCCTGGAAAAGGGCTCGGAAGTCGGCGCCCACATCCTCTCCGGCGCGGTGATGGATCCGCGCGCGATGAACGAGCTGGTCCCCGACTGGAAAGAGAAGGGCTGTCCGTTCGAAACGCCGGTCCAACACGACGTCTTCAAATTCCTCGGCGAAGAAGGCTCGATCTCCCTGCCCAACCCGCTGCTGCCGCCGGCGCTCAAGAACCACGGCATGTATATCGGCTCGCTCGGCAACGTGACGCGCTGGATGGCGGAACAGGCGACAGCCCTCGGCGTCGACATCTATCCGGGTTTTGCGGCCTCCGATCTCACCTATCGCGAAGACGGCTCGGTCAAGGGCGTCGTCGCCGGCGTCGTCGGCGTGGAAAAGAACGGCGAGCCGGGTCCCAACTATTCCCCGGGCATGGAGCTCAATGGCAAGTACGTGCTGATCGGCGAGGGCGTGCGCGGCTCGCTCGCCAAGCGCCTTATCAAGGACTTCAAGCTCGACGCCAACTCCCAGCCCCAGAAGTTCGGCATCGGAATTAAGGAGCTCTGGCAGGTGAAGCCGGAGAATTTCCGCAAGGGCTTTGTCCAGCACACCTTCGGCTGGCCGCTGAGGAACGATACCGGGGGCGGCTCCTTCATGTACCATTTCGGCGACAACTATGTCGCCATCGGCCTGGTGGTTCACCTCAACTACAAGAACCCGTGGATCTCGCCCTTCGAGGAATTCCAGCGCTTCAAGCATCACCCCGATGTCGCCAAATACCTGCAGGGCGGCACGCGCGTCTCCTATGGCAGCCGCGCCATCACTGAGGGGGGGTGGCAGTCCATCCCGAAACTCACCTTCCCGGGCGGGGCTCTCATCGGCTGCTCGGCCGGCTTCGTGAACCTGCCGCGCATCAAAGGCAGCCACAACGCGATGAAGACCGGCATGCTCGCCGCCGAAGCCGCGTTCGACGCTGTCGTCAACGGACGCCAGGGCGATGAACTCCTCGACTACGCCAAGGCCTTCAAGACCAGCTGGGTCGCGAGGGAGCTGAAACAGGTCCGCAACGCCAAGCCGCTCTGGTCGAGATGGGGAACGGTCGTGGGCATCGGCCTCACCGGCTTCGACCTCTGGGTGAACACGCTGTTCGGGAATTTCTCCTTCTTCGGCACCCTCAGGCACGGGAAGACGGATGCCGCCTCGCTCCAGCCGGCGTCCAAATACAAAAAGATCGTCTATCCCAAGCCCGACGGGGTTCTGTCGTTCGACCGCCTTACAAGCGTCGCTTTCTCCTTCACCAATCACGGCGAAGACCAGCCGCCGCACCTGAAGGTGAAAGACCTTGAACTGCAAAAGAAAAGTGAGCTGGGGGTCTTCGGCGGCCCGTCCAATCGCTACTGCCCGGCAGGCGTCTACGAATGGGTCGACGACGGCAAAGGCGGGCAGCGTTTCCAGATCAACGCGCAGAACTGTGTGCACTGCAAGACTTGCGACATCAAAGACCCGAACCAGAATATCACCTGGACGACGCCCGAAGGCGGCGGCGGGCCCAACTACCCCAACATGTGAGCGCGCACGCTCTCACATCGCTCCCATAAAGAGCCGCTCATCAGGAAGGTTTGCTCAATGACGAAACTCAACAGCCTGATGGCGGGCATCGCATTGGCGGCGCTTGCGGCTGCAGCGTGCACCACGACCGGCGTGGGCATTCCGGGCTTCGGCGATAATTCCTCGGGCTGCCGCACCGTCTATGTCTACCGCGGCGGCGGCATCCAGCCGGTCTCGAATTGCGGCGGAGGCGGCGTTCCGCGCGACACGCTGCAGGCCAAGGCCGTTCAGGGCCCGGGCTTCGCCAGCCTGGAGCAGAAAAGCGAGGTCCTCCAGGACGCCAACGCGCCTCAGCCCGTGACGCCGGTCTCCGCTGCCGCCAAGGCGACCGCCCCGGTTGAGCTGCCGAAGGATGGCTATCCCGGCGCCAACGAGATGCTCGAGAATGCCGACATGTCGGCCTTCATGACGCGCGTGCGGACGGACTTCTCGAAGAAGGAAAACGCCGGCGCCTGGGGCTACATGATCATTGACGCGCTTGCCGCCGACGATCCTGCAACTGCGCAGACCGTGCTCGCCGCGATGGCCGAGCGTCCGCCGCCGGAAATGCTCTCCCCAGCCCACCTGCGCCCGTGGGTGCTCGCCGCCGCCGGCGACAAGACCGGGGCGATGTCCGAAATGCTGAAGGCTCGGCGCATCCTTCCTGCCGCCACGCTTCTGGGACACCGCGCGCTCCTGGCCGAAGGCTCGGGCGATACGGCCACTGCGCTCCTCATCTACGGTGAAACGCCCAGCACGCTGAACCCGCCCAAGCCCGACGAAGTCACCAACCCCGACTATCTCGCGCGCGCCATGGCATTCAACAGCCAGCGTCTCCTGATGCTGCGCCAGGCCGAATTGCTGCGCGCCCTGAACCGCAACCCGGAAGCAGTCGACCTCCTCACCCGGCTGCTCGCCGCCTCGCCCGACGACGCCTATATCCGCACGCGACTCGAGCGCGCACGCGCCAACACCGACGCCCGTCCGGTACGCACGCTGAAGCAGGCAATGGCGGTCGCGATCTCCGACGAGGCCGATGTCATCGAAGAACGCCAGACGCTGATGGGCATGATGGTCGGCCGCGGCGGCAAGATGCCGTTCAACCACCTTCTGTCTTCGCTGCGCCAGGGTGCTCTCCTGCTTGATCCGGACAATGGCGACATCCGCCTCGGCGAAGTCGGCGCGCTCTACCAGGGCGGCAAGTTCGAACCGGCCCTGCGAATCGCCCAGATCGGCAACCCGCCCAAGGCGCAGGCCGCAGCCCTGTGGTCCACCGCGGGCCTTGCCGCGCTCGAACTCGGCTCGCCCGACACCCTCGTTGCGATGACCGACCGCGCTCTGGCGATCGATTCCAGCCCCGAAGCCAAGATCAACGCCGCCGGCGCGCTTACCTCCGCCGGCAAGACGGACAAAGCCCTGCAGCTGATCGACCAGGCGCTGAAAACCGGCCTCAACCCCGACCAGCAGGTCTTCGCCCAGATGTCCAAGGGCCAGGCCCAGCTGCAGGCCGGAAATGTTGCCGGCGCAGTGGATGCCGCCCGCGCCGCCCGCCGGCTGCGCGACGATGACGGCTCGAAACAGTTCCTCGCCTCCATGCTGGTCGAACAGAACGGGACGGCTCGCCAGGAAGGCATCACCCTGATGCACGAAATGCTGGCGGAGTCGCCGGACAATACCGGGCTCATGAACAATCTCGGCTACTGCCTGGTCGACGACTACGCCAGCGACGCCGAGCTGGAAGAGGGCTTCAAGCTCTTGAAGCGCGCCATTCGCATCACGCCGGATGAGCCCAACCTGCTCGATTCAATCGGATGGGCCTACTACCAGTACGGTGATTTCCGGGAAGCCAAGCGCTATATTGGCCTCGCCCTCCAGGCGTATGAACCCTTCGACCACTGGGAACTCTCCGACCATTTCGGCGACGTCTCCTGGCGCCTCGGCGAACAGGAAGAGGCGCGCAAGGCCTGGCAGCACTCGCTGGACAGCTACCCGCCAGCGCACAACAAGGCGGCGATCGAAGCCAAGCTCAAAGAGGGGCTGAAGACGCCCGCGCCCACGCGCCGCGACACGCCGGAAGTTCCCCTCAGCCGCGACCGTAACGGTACTAGCGACATCTGACCGCGCGGCGGGCTGGCCGCGTCAAACCTTAAGGAAACGCTGCCCCGTACGCAGATTTGGCGCAGTTCCTGCGGTTGAAGCGACGGGGCGGCTGAGGCAACATCGGCCAATGAGGTCAGGGTTCAAGCCGCTTTTCGCATCCGTCGCCGCCGCGTGCCTGATGGGCCCGCTTTCAGGCTGCGTCACAAGCCAGCCTGCAGCCTGGATGCAATCCTCGCTGTTCGAGGAAATGCAGAACGCCGAGGAGTACGGCGCCTTCCTCACCGCCCGCTATGCCGACATGTCCGGCGATCCGGTCGAGGCGGCCGCCTTCTATCGCCGCTCCTATGAGCGAACGCCGAATGATCCCTCCGCGCTCGAACTCGCCACGCTGGCCTCGCTGGTGGCGGCCCAGACGGACAAGGGCGTCGACCTTGCAACCAAGGCCGACCCGCAGGTCGCAGCCGGTTCGCCCACCGCCCAGTTCGTCATCGCGATCGACGACATCGCCGAAGGCCGCAACGCCAAGGCGCTGCAGCGCCTGCGCAATGGCGACATCGGCGCGGTGAACCAGGATGTGCAGGGTTTCCTCGTCGCCTGGCTGACGGCGGAGAAGGATGTCGACGGGGCGCTGGCCCAGGTCGAGCAGCAGTACACCCGCCGCGCGCTTGCCGGCGAACTCTCCTCGCTCAAGGCGCTGATCCTGATGAATGCCGGGCGCGACAAGGAAGCGCTCACCGCTTTCGACCAGGCCTCGCGTCTTCCCGTTGGCGCTCCGGGCTATCTCGTTTCGCTTCGCGCACGCCTGATGGCGGCCAATGGCGATACTGCCGGCGCACGCAAGCTGATCGCGATGAACATGGAGGAGGAAGAGGGCGCCACCTCCGAATCCGAATACGTCCTCGCTCTGCTCGACAGCGGCAAACCCGTCGAACGGCCCAAGCTCTCCATGCGCCAGGGCGCAGGCCTTGCGGTCTATCTCGCAACCGCAGGCCGTGTCGCGCGCTTCAATGCTGATCTGGCAATCATGCGCTATGGCCTCGCCCTGCGCCTCGATCCGGATCTCGCGCCCGCCCGCCTCGCCATGGCCGATTGCCTCGAGGAGCGCGGTCGCGACCAGGATGGCGTCGCCATCCTCTCCGGCATTCCTGCCTCATCGCCGTGGAATGCCGAAGCGCGCATCAAGGAAGCCTGGCTGCTCAACAGCCTCGACAAGCCCGCCGAAGCGCTCGCCGCGGCCGATGCAGCGCTCGCCATCTCGCGCCGCCGCGAAATCCTCGTGGGCGCGGCCGACCTTTACCGCATCAACAAGAACAATGCCCGCGCCGAAGCGCTCTATTCCGAGCTGATCAAGGCGGAGGCCGCCACCAACAGCCATGACTGGCGCACGCTCTTCATGCGCGCCACCGTCCGCGAAGCCGCCGGCAACTGGAAAGATGCGGAAGCAGACCTGCAGGCGGCGTTGGCCATCGAGCCCGACCGCGCCGAAGTCCAGAACTTCCTCGGCTATGGCTGGGTCAGCCGCGGGCTGAAAGTGGAGGAGGGCCTCGCGCTTATCCGTAAAGCCGTCGCTGCGCGCCCCGACCAAGGCTACATGCTCGACAGCCTCGGCTGGGCCAATTTCACCCTCGGCAAGTACGATGAGGCGGTCATCAGCCTGGAAGAGGCTGCCGAACTCTCTCCTTCGGATTCCGAGATCGTCGAGCATCTGGGCGATGCCTACTGGCGCGCCGGTCGCACCAACGACGCCGCCTTCGAGTGGCGCCGCGCGCTGGAACTCAAGCCGGCTGCCGAGCGCGAAGCCGGCCTCAAGACGAAGATCAGCCGCGGTCTGCCGGCCTTGCCGGCAAATCTCGCCGCAGCCGGGGGAAAGGCTCCCGTAGACAAGTCGCCTCAATGAGCCCCGCGCCCAGCCTCACGACTGCGTGGGCGCCGGCCAAGGTCAATCTCTACCTGCATGTCGGAAGTCCCGGCGCCGGCGGCCTGCATCCCGTCGACAGCCTGGTGATGTTCGCAGACACACGCGCGGCAGACCGCATCTCGGCGCGCGTCTTCCCCCAGCTGGTGCTGATGGTCGAAGGGCCCAACGCCAAGCCGCTCAAGAATTCGCCCAACAACCTCACGCTTGCTGCTGCTATGTCGCTCCGAGAAGCCTGCGAGCGTTCGGGCCTGGGCGCGGAGCTCACCCTGCACAAGAGCCTGCCCATCGCCGGCGGGGTAGGCGGGGGGTCGTCGGACGCTGCCGCGACCCTGCACCTTCTCAACCGTATCTGGGGCATCGAATTCGGCCAGGCGGCGCTGGAGCGGCTGTCGGTCCAGCTTGGTTCGGACGTTCCAGCCTGTGTCCGCGGCCGTCCGCTGATCATGCGGGGCACGGGCGAAAGGCTTATCGATGTCACGGCCCCCGACCTTCCGGTTGTGCTGTGCAACACAGGCGCGGCCCTGGAAACGCGTAAAGTGTTCGAACGATTCGACCAGATGGGCGCCAATCGCACGTTCCGCGAGACACCTCCGCCCGACGCACGGGACTTCAATGCCTTCCTCTCCCAGCTTTCCGCCTTCCGCAACGATCTCGAACCCGCAGCGGTGGCGCTGATGCCCGAGATCGGCAAGGCCCTCACCCTGATCCGCTCCGAACCCGGCTGCCGCCTTGCGCGCATGTCCGGCTCGGGACCCACATGTTTCGGCATCTTTGACTCGGAGGAAGCGGCCGCCGCCGCCGCCGAGCGCATCGCCGACAGGAAGCGCAAATACTGGGTGCAGGCCACCACGCTGCGCGGGGCCTCCTACGCCAATGGCTGAGGCTATGTTGGGGCTCAACAAGCAGGCCGTAGCCGTCGTTCCGCACGATCCGGCCTGGATCGCCGCAGGCCAGAAGGCCTGCACAGACATCGCACGTATCGGCGGGGCGGACTTTCTCGGCGTCGAGCACATCGGCGGCACATCCGTGCCCGGCCTTCGCGCCAAGCCGATCCTCGATATCGCAGCGGGCCTCGCACCCGGCGCGCAGGTCGAGGCCCTGAAGGCAAGGCTGCTTGAAGCGGGCTACATCTATGCCGGCGATGGCGGAGACGATGGCGGCCTCCTTTTCGTGCTGGAAAGCGCGCCGGACGTCCGCACGCTTCACCTCCATGTCGTCGACCATGCGGGCCGCCAGTGGCGCAACTACCTTGCTTTCCGGGATTTCCTGCGCCGCGATGGCGAGGCCCGCGCGGACTATGAGCGGTTGAAACTCTCCCTCGCGGAAAAATTCGCCGGAGACCGCAAGGCCTACACCGCAGCCAAACAGGATTTCATAAGCGTCATCCTCGCCCGGGCTGAAATGCGCTAAGACGCGGCCATGTTCGAAACGCTTTATCTGGCAGTTGGATTCCTTGCCGCCCTTCTGGCGGCCGCCGTGCTTTGCCGCGGCGTGATGATGCTGGGCGTAGTCGATGCGCCCACCGAAGCCCGCAAGACGCACAAGATTCCCGTGCCGACCCTTGGCGGGCTCGCCGTGGCCCTGGGCGCCGTCATCGGCATCGCCGCCGCGCTGTCGATCGGCGGCTGGTCGATCGGGCCGCTATCGCCGTCCAATACGACACTCGCCGCGTTCGGCGGAGCGCTGGCTGCGCTTTTCATCGGTCTTGCCGATGACACGACAAAAGTTCCCCCGCTGGGCCGCATGCTCGCAACGATCGCCATTGCGCTGACCCTGACCGTGCTGGGCGTCCGCGTGGACATCCTCAATGTCTGGCCAGGCGCGGCCATCGATCTCTTCGTCATCGGCGGGGTCATCGGCTCGGTTGTCTGGCTGATCGTGATCACCAATGCGGTCAACTTCATGGACGGCGCCAACGGCCTTTCCATGGGCATGGCCGCCATCGCCGCCGCAGGCCTTGCGGCAGCCGCCGCCTTCACCGGCGCATGGAATCTGGCGCTCCTGTCCGCCGTGCTCTCCGGCGGCCTGTTCGGCTTTCTGGTGTGGAACCTGCCCGGCAAGCTCTTCGTCGGTGACACTGGTTCTTATTTCGTCGGGATGCTTCTTGGCGCCCTCAGCCTCAATCTCGTGGCGCTGCGGCCCGATCTCCTCTTCGTCCCGCCGATCCTCCTGATGCCGTTCCTGTCGGACGTGATCCTCACTGTCATCTGGCGCGTGAAGCACGGCAAGAAATTCTGGGTCGCGCACCGCGACCACGCTTACCAGATCGCCCTCAAGGCCGGCCTCAGGCACTGGCAGGTCTCGCTGATCCACGCCGTCTGGGCGCTGAACGCGGCAGTCATCGGCGTCGTCGCCGCGATTGTTGGGAGAGAAGTCCCGCCCATCGCCTTCATCATCCTGCTGGCCGTAAGCACCTGGCTCCACCTCTGGGTCCGCAAGGTCGGCGTAAGAGCAGGATTGGTCGGCGCGACAATCGCGTAGAGGCGCTAGAACGCCCGGTTCACGCAATAATCAGCGAGGCCCGACAGTTCGTCGTGGAACGCCCCGCGCGCTGCCTTGGCCAGCGCCGCCTGAGCAGCAGCCGCTTCCATACGCGCCGTTTCCAGCGTGCGGTCGGCTGCGCCTGAGGAGCGGATCAGGTGGATCGCATGCGCGAGGTCGCCTTCGACCTGGTCGCGTCCGCCCATCACACGGTCCCAGAATTTCCGGTCGCGCGCATCGCCCATCTCGCGGGCATAGAGAACGGGCAGGGTGATCTTGCTCTCGCGGAAATCATCGCCCACCGACTTGCCGATCACGGCGGTCAGCCCGCCATAGTCGAGCAGGTCGTCGATCAGCTGGAACGCCCGGCCAAGCCGGCGGCCATATTCGCCCATCGAGTCCGCGATACCTTCGTCATTGTTGGCGGTGAGAGCTCCGGCCTTGGCCGCAGCCTCGAACAGCGCCGCGGTCTTGGCCTCCACGATCGCCATGTATTCGCTGAACGACAGATCCGTCCGCCCAATGGCCGCGAGCTGACGAACCTCGCCCTCCGCAATCACGCACGAAGCGCGCGAGAGGATGTCGAGGATGCGAAGGTCCCGCGTCTCCACCATCAGCGTGAAGGATCGCGCAAACAGGAAGTCACCCACGAGGATGGAGGCCGAAGCCCCCCACACATTCTTCGCCGCAGCCTTGCCGCGCCGCAGATCGCTGTCGTCCACGACATCATCGTGCAGCAGCGTCGCCGTGTGAATGAACTCGACCGCCGCCGCGAGCTTGGTCACCGCATCGCCGCCGCGCCCGCCCACGGCGCGCGCCGCCGCCAGCGTCAGCACGGGGCGCAACCGCTTGCCGCCGGCAGCGATCAGATAGCCCGAAAGATCAGGGATGGTGGCGACGGGACTGGCTGCGCGCTCTTCCAGAATCCGCTCGACCTCCACCAGATCTCCGCGGAGAAGGCTGGTGAGACGCTCCATCGGCGTAGCCTGAAGCTCCGCCTCCGGATGGATTTCAGCGTGAAGGGCCAAACTAACCCCCTGACGGCGCTACTCTAATTCCGGCTTCCCGGGGGCGCAGCTAGCATAGATATTCGCCACGTGAGAACCTGGTCAAGAAATAGAAATCCGCTTTCGCTGCTACGGCGTGGCAAGTTGCCGCAACACCGCTCATCATGATCGAAGTCCTGTGCTCAAACGACGTCATTCGCCTGGATTATGCGATGATGATCCTTCGCCAGGCAGGATGCCATCCCGTGCTGGCAGACAGGTTCATGGCGTCCACCGAAGGCGGGATATCCGCGCTGCAGCGGCGCATCCTGGTGCCTGACGAATACAAGGCCGAGGCCAGGGAGGTCCTGAAGCTCCTCGATGCGCCTCCGGAGGGTGAGTACGACCCGGAAGCCAACCCATGAGTGTTTGGCCGTGAGCATCGGTAATCCAGCCGCAATAAGTGACGCCGTTACGCACGACCGCTTCCTGAACGGCGCAGTCACCGTGATCCAGCCCGCGAAGGGTTACCGCGCGGGGATGGACGCCGTTCTGCTAGCAGCCTCGCTCAGTGCAAAGCCAGTCGAGATCTTCGGCGAGGCCGGCTGCGGGGCAGGCGCAGCACTCCTGTGTGCGGCTTACCGTCTGCCGGACTGCCGCTTCACCGGCTTCGAACGCGATCCTGAAACCGCCCCTCTGGCCGCACAGGGGATCACCGCCAATCGTTTCGACGGCCGGGTATCGATCCGCCAGCACGACATCTCCGAACGCCCCGCCGATCTCGAAAACGCCTTCGACCAGTCCTTCTCCAATCCGCCCTTCTTCGACCCCGCCTCGATCCGCGCGCCGGGCGAGGGGAAGGAGAACGCCTACCTGGCCCGGACGCCGCTCAAGGCCTGGATCCTGTTCCTGCACCACATCACAAAACCGGGCGGCCGGATCACGCTGATCCACCGCGCGGCTGCTTTAGGCGAATTGCTGGAGCTTCTGGGCCCCCGGACAGGCGAAATCGAGGTTCTGCCGGTGCGTCCAGCCCCCGGCCAGCCTGCATCACGAGTGCTTATCCGGGCCCGCAAGGGGCTGCGCCGGGGCCCGGTGACACTATATGATGGACTGGCGCTGCATGAGTATTCCGGCGGCCCGTCCACTCCAAGGGCAGAAGCCGCGCTCACCGGCGGCGTGCTGGAATGGAGATAGCTCCCGATGGGCGGGATCATCTTTGTCGCTCTGGCCTTCCTCGGCCTCGTCATCCTGGTGATGCGGGTCCTTGGCTCGCGCGCGAAGCCGCCTGCGCCGAACGACGCCCCGCAATCCGCCCACGAAGCTGTCATCAGCCGTCTCGAAGATCACCGCCGCCGCCGGGAAGAAGGCGCCGACCGGGAAGCCTGAATTGAAAGCGTGACTCTCGCGTCACACCTACCGCCCGACAATTCGCCCAAACCTTGAACCCCGCGCGCCGAATCCCGATTTGCGCGTCATGGAAACGCCTCTTCCCCAGGCCGCTCCTGCAGGCCGAACGCCTCCCAAACACAAACCGGCCGCCAATGACGTGATCCCCGCTTAAGCGGGCGTTCACGCGAAAGACGGAGTAGTCATCCCATGCAGATCGTCATCCAGGCAGCTTCGCTGATCATCGCCTTTGGCCTGCTTGCGGTCCTTGCCGTGCGCCCGAACGACAAGTCGCGCGGCGAACGCCAGGGCTAAGTCTCCGTAGCCGAAACGCAGCATCCCGCTCGCCGCTTCATCCCGCGTCTGATACGTCTCGCGCGGGCAACACCGGGCGGGCCATGGCAACCGACATCGTCTACATCCGCGAAGACCTGACCGGCGGCTGGCGCGCCGCCTGCGAAACCGTGGCCGCCGAGCGCATCTATCTCGGCCGCGTCCAGCTCCCGCCTCCGGAATTCTCGAAGACGTTCGTCGACCGGGCCATCTCCAGCAACTGGCCGATGTACTGCGCCGTCGAAGGCCAGACCGTTGTCGGCTGGTGCGACATCATCCCCGTCGACATTCCCGAGAGCGCCCACCGCGGCGTGGTCGGCATGGGCGTCATCGCCGCGCGCAGGGGAGAGGGGTTGGGCGAACAGCTCCTGGCGGCGTGTCTCACGCACGCCCCGCGCAGCGGCATCGAGAAGGTCGAGCTCACCGTCTATACCAGCAACACCCCCGCCATCGCCCTCTACCGCAAGCACGGCTTCAAGGAGATCGGCGTCAACCACGACTACCGCCGCCTCGACGGCGTCACCTACGACGCCCTCTTGATGGAAAAATTCCTGTCCTGACGGCCCCGCCGCCCGAAGGTGACAGGCGGGACGCATCCCATTATGAGGTGCCGACTGGAGATCCTGATGCCCGCCAAGCCCGCCCTCGCCAAACGCGAGATCATCAAGCCGAAAAGCTTTCAGGATATTATCCTGAAGCTCTCCGCCTATTGGTCCTCCAAAGGCTGTGCGATCCTCCAGCCCTATGACATGGAAGTCGGCGCTGGCACCCTCCACCCTGCCACCACGCTTCGGGCTCTCGGCCCCAAGCCCTGGTACGCCGCTTACCCTCAGCCCAGCCGCCGCCCCAAGGATGGCCGCTATGGCGAGAACCCCAACCGGCTGCAGCACTATTACCAGTACCAGGTCATCCTGAAGCCGAACCCGCCTGACATCCAGGACCTCTATCTCGAGAGCCTCTACCAGATCGGCATCGATCCCACCGTGCACGACATCCGCTTCGTCGAGGACGACTGGGAAAACCCCACCGTCGGCGCCTGGGGCCTCGGCTGGGAAGTCTGGTGTGACGGCATGGAAGTCTCGCAGTTCACCTACTTCCAGCAGGTCGGCGGCCTGGACGTGCGTCCCGTCTCGGGCGAACTCACTTACGGCCTCGAGCGCCTCGCCATGTATGTGTTCGGCCTCGACCGCGTCTACGACCTGCCGTTCAACGACCCGCAGAGCCAGTTCCCGCTCACCTACGGCGACGTCTTCCTGTCGAACGAGCAGCAGCAATCCGCCTACAACTTCGAGCACGCCGACACCGAAGTGCTCCAGCGCTGGTTCGCTGACTGCGAAAAGGTCTGCAAGAAACTCCTCGGCCTTCCCAAGCCCTTGCCCCTTCCGGCCTATGAACAGGCGCTGAAAGCCAGCCACATCTTCAACCTGCTCGACGCCCGCGGCGTCATCTCCCCCACAGAACGCCAGAGCTTCATCGCCCGCGTCCGCGACCTCGCCAAGGGCAGCGCCGAGGCGTGGGAAGCCAGCCAGCGCTAGCTGGCATTCACGCTCATCATCTGCTTTCCTTGGTCAATCGAGCCAGGGAGATCCGCATGACCGATCCCGACTATGGCATGGCGATGCGCCGGATAGCCGATGAGGCTGCAATCATCCGTGTCGCCAATGCGCTCGACGGCGCCGTCGACGCCAAGGACTGGGCCAAGGCGCGCAGCCTGTTTGCCGAAAACATCCAGGCAGACTTCGGCGGCGGCCCGAAACCGATTAAAGCTGACGAACTGGTCGGCATGTGGCGCGGCAATCTCGGGCCGAAGAAAACCAGCCTGCACCTGCGCGGCAATCACGTGGTTGAGGTGCACGGCGATCGCGCCGTGATCCTGTCGAACGCCTATGCGTGGAACCGGCTGGAGGGGAATGGCGATCCGCTATGGGAGGTGTGGGGCCATTACCGATACGAGCTGGAACGCGCCGGGGCTCAATGGCGCATCACCCTGTTCAGCTTTCACGCCACGCACGAGCGCGGAAACATGTGGGTGAAGACCACCCGATCGCCCTGACTGCGCTTCAACCGAAAGCCGCCGGGCCTAGCAGTCGCCGAGCCGCTCAGCCTTCAGCGTCATCTTCTGGCTGGTGAACACGTCCACGCCCGGAGCGGAAACGCGGACGGCCTCGACATCATAGCCCTTGGCGAAATCGCCGCTGACCGTCGTGTCGACGGTGATCGACTTCTCGCCAGCGCCGCAGGCCATGTGCATTTCCCAGCCTTCGCCCTTCTCGATGAACGAGCGCGAGCAGCCCTGCGCAGGCGGCGTGTTCAGCATGGCGATTTCGGCGAGCGTGTCCGGGCTCATCCGGCAGCGCTGTTCGCTGTAGACCGGGGCGCCGTCGATCGCGTGCACATAGGACCAAAGGCCGGGCGGGGCGACAGGCATGTTCTCCGGCAGCGATGCGATCATCGGATTGGCCGGTGCGGGCGAAGCGGCCGCAGGGCCGTCGCATCCGGCAAGCGAGGCAAGGGCGATGGCGGCGCCCGCAGCTGCGAAAAAGGCCTTCATGCGAAATCCCCGAAACGAAATCAGCCAGGCGGCAGGCGCAATACGCCACTCGGCGGCAAGATTCGCTTAAGGAAATGACCAAAGGACTAATGCGCGCTGATGCGGCAAATTTCACCGGCCTGTTTCACCGCTTTCCCATGGGCTTTTCGTAGTTTCCCAGCGCGAGAGGCAGCGAGGGGATCATGGCCGACAAGACCCAGGTGATGTGGACCAGCATAGCCGTCGTCGCGGGCGTCATTGTCTTCGCCAACATGGGCGGCGGGGGCACGTTCTCCGTAACTTCGAAACAGGCCAGTGCAGACGTCCCCGTCGTGCAGAGCGCCCCACCCAGCCCGGCGCCGAGACCTTCCGCGCCCCAGCTCGCGCAGCGCGGCGCCGACAGCCCCGTCACCACTACCCGCTCGGGCGAGCCCAGCATCATCACCTACAAGACCGGCGAGCAGAAGATCGACCAGTCGATCGCCAACGCCCGCGCTCACCTTGCCTATTTCTGGGACCATCACCTCAATCCCCGGCCCGGTGAGCGCACGTTCACGCTCAAGGTTGCCTTCCCGGTCACCAACGCGGCCGGCGCGAAAGGCCGCGAGCATATCTGGGTGCTTTATCCCACCCGCAACGGCGCAACCTTCACCGGCCGCCTCGACAACGATCCGGACATGATGCCCGGCAAGTCCGGCGACACCGTCACCTTCACCGAAGACATGGTCACCGACTGGGGCTTCGCCCGCAACGGCAAGATGATCGGCTTCTATTCCACGCGCGCGATGCTTGACGACGCCCCGCCCGCCGAAGCGGCGAAGATCCGTATGATGCTCGGCGAAAACCCGGCCTAGCCCTTCGGCTTTTCCCAGACCGGAAGCGCCTTGGTTTCTTCCTCGTCCCAGCCCGTCATGAACCTTGCGATCACGCCGCCGGCGACGATCCCGAGCGCAATCGCATCGATATAGCTGCCGACGCCCGCACCATTGGGATAAAAATACCATTTCACGGCGAAGCCCGCCGCTCCGCCCAGCGCTGCGCCGACGAACATCACGACATTCCGTACGGCCTTGCTTCCGCTGCCGCCAGCCATCTTCTTCGTGGCCCCGCAGCCCGGGCAGACCTTGGCCTCCGGCGACACGACGCCGGAGCAATGCGGGCATTTCAGGACTGGCGGCATCTTCTTCCCCCCGATAGCAGGCCAAGTGTAGGTTAGCCGGCGATGGGATTCAACATGGCATGACCTTCCGCCCCGGCTATGCGCTCGCCGCGCTGATCCTCTTCGCCATCGAAGTGTGCATTGCCCTCTTCGTGCATGACGCCGTCATCCGGCCCTATGTCGGAGACGTGCTGGCGGTTGCTCTCGTCTATGCCGCCGTGCGCGGGGTCACGGTCCTGCACATAGAGCTGGCGCTCATTCTCGCGCTTGTCATCGCTCTGGGTGTAGAGCTGGCGCAGCTGTTCAACCTTCTCGACGCGCTCGGTCTGCGCTCGAACCCCGTCGCCGCCACAGTGCTCGGCGGCTCGTTCGACTGGCTGGATCTTGCAGCCTACGTCGCCGGCGCAGCGCTGATCCTAGTCGCGGAAGCGATCGTTAACCGCCTCAGGCCGTGACCGGAGGCGGCGGGCCGGGCGCAGGCGGGGGATCGACCACTGGTCCGGGCGGGATTTCCGGCGGCTGCGCAGGCGGAGGCGATGTCGGCGGCGTTGTAGGCGGGCCCGGCGGAGGCGGGGAGGGTGGAGAAGGGCTCATCGAAACAGAACGCGCAGCTCTCTCGTCCTGTTGCCTCCGGTCCGCTAGTGTTTGTCAGCCCTGCAGACCGGAAGGACACATGAGCACGCACCCCTCGGCCTCCGCCGTCTCTCTCGCCGAAAAATTCGCGCTCTTCTCGGAGCCGTGGCAGCCCAAGCGCATCGGCAGGATCGACGGCTATGATGTCCGCATCGCGCGGCTCAAGGGCGAATTCGTCTGGCACTCCCACGCCGACGCGGACGAATTCTTCTTCGTCGTCGAAGGCATCCTGCGCATGCACTTCCGCGACCGCTACGAAGATGTCCACCCCGGCTCGCTGATCATCGTGCCCAAGGGCACAGAGCACAAACCCGAAGCCCTCACGCCCGAGACCAAGATCATGCTGGTGGAAAAATCCGAAACCGTGAACACCGGCGACGGCCCCGCAAACGCAAGAACCGTCGCCGATCCCGAATACATCTAGAGCCTAGTACCCGCCCGACGCGCTCAGACGCTCGCCCGTCAGCCAGGCGCTTTCATCCGAGGCGAGGAACACGGCCACCTTGGCTACGTCATCCGGCTGGCCGATGCGGCCCAGCGGCGTCGAGCCGATGATTCCGTTGAGGAAGTCCGAGCCCACCATGCCGGCCGCATGGGTGCCCTCTGTCTCGACCGGCCCCGGCGCAATCGCGTTCACGCGGATGCCCCTCGGTCCCAGCTCGGCAGCCAGCGCACGTGTCAACGCGTCCACCGCGCCCTTGGTCGCCGAATAGACCGACGTACCCGCCATGCCTTTTTCCGAAACGACGGACGAGACGTTGATCACGCTGCCGCCCTTGCCGTTGAACTGCGACACCGCCTCGCGCGTCGCCAGCACGATGCCCAGCACATTGGTGTCGAACTGCCGGTGGAAATCCTGCTCGGATACCTGGTCGATCGGCGCGAACGAGTAGATGCCCGCGTTGTTGACGAGAATGTCGACGGCGCCGAAGGCCTCCTTGCTCACCGCGAAGATGCGCTTCACGTCGGCGGCGTTCGCCACATCGCCCTGCACGGCAATAGCCTTGCCGCCCGCGGCGGCGATGTCCGCCACCACCTTGTCCGCGCCGTCCTTGCCCGCGGCATAGTTCACGGCGACGGATGCGCCCGCCGTGGCCAGCGACCGTGCAATCCCTGCGCCGATGCCTTTCGAGGCGCCTGTCACAATAGCCACTTTACCCTTGAGGTTGCTCATGATCCCAACTCGCTTTCCTTGCGATTCCGGTGAAATTCGTTTCGACACTTCGATAAATGTCGAACTGATAGGCTGCAGCGCCCCTCAGTGGACAGTTAGATGAGCATCGAATTGAATGGTTCAAGCCCAACGTCATGGGGCAGGGTCATTGTTGTCGTGATTTACAGGCCTACAGCTTCGCCAGCCGGTCCATGTAGGCGCGCAGCACGTCTCGCACGAGCGTGATGTTCATGAACTTGCCGTCGCGCTCGGTCTCGATCAGGCCGGCCGTCTCCAGCTCCTTCACATGGTGAGACATGGTCGCCGCGCTGATCTTCTGCGCGTCCTTGATCACATGGCAGGCGACCGGCCCGTTCGATGCGCCGATCTGCTTCAGCATCTGGTATCGCCGCGGCTCCGCCAGGGCGCGGGCGATGCGCTCATGCTGGGCTTCGGTGAGTCGCTTGGACGGCATGGCCTGTAAGTAGGGACGGCGCCCCGGCCCTGTAAAGCGCCTTCACCGGAACCCGCCCGCCGCTGGCGGATTGTGTCAGGACACCGGCAATTCGCTCAAGAGGCAGGGTCTGGAGAAGAGAGTCTCATGGCGGCGTTCCGCTACATCGTCGACAATGTCGAAGCCTGCGTCCCCTTTTATCGGGACCGGCTGGGATTCAAGGTCAACATGCAGGCCGACGGCTTCGCTGCCCTGGCGCACGACGACATGAAGCTGTTCCTCAACCAGCCCGGCAAGGGCAGCGCCGGCAAGGCAGGCGGAGCGCCGGAACCCGGCGGATGGAGCCGCATACAGCTTCCTGTTTCCGATCTCGACGCACGTATCGCGCAGTTGCGGGCACAGGGTGCGAGCTTCAGGGGAGATCTCGCCTCCGGCCCCGGCGGCCGGCAGATCCTGCTTGAAGATCCCGCCGGCAATGTCGTCGAGCTGTTCGAGGCCGCCGGCCGCTAGAGCTTGATCGTTGAATCAAGCTCTGCACTCGAGAATCTAGCCCACACGCCCCACACCCAGCAGCGACAGCCCGCCGTCCACCGGAATGATCGCGCCCGTCACATAGGCAGCCGCATCCGACACCAGGAACATGGCAAGGTCCGCCACCTCGTCCTTGGTGCCCAGCCGCTGCATCGGATTGCCCTTCTTGCTTTTCTCCATCGCCTCGGGCGAGGGCGCCAGCCGCGCCATCCCCTCCGTATCCGCAATCGGCCCCGGGATGATCGAGTTTACCCGCACGCCCAGCGGGCCCCACTCCACAGCCAGCGTCTTCATCAGCATGTCGGCGCCCGCCTTCGCGGCGTTCACATGCGACTGCATCGGGTAGGGATGGATCGACTGCGGCGCGGAGATCGTGATACACGACGCTCCGGGCTTCCTCAGATGCGGAAAGCCCTGCTTCATCACGTTGTAGGCGCCGACGAGGTCGATATCGATTACGGCGCGAAAGCCGTTGTACGAAATGCCATTGAACGGCGCGACGAAATTCCCCGCCGCGCCTGACACCAGGATATCGATCTCGCCATGCTCGGCGACCGACTTCGCAAACGCCGCGCCCACGCCCTCGTGCTCGCGCACATCCTGCGCGATGCCGATGCACTTGCCGCCCTTGGCCCTGATGCCCGCGGCCGCCGCCTCGATCTTGTCGGCCGAGCGGGAGAGGATCGTCACGGCGGCTCCCGCCTGAGCCAGCCGCGTGGCGATCTGCAGGTTGATGCCGCTCGAAGCGCCCGCCACGAACGCCGTCTTGCCGGCCAGCAGGTTGTCGCGAAACGGGCTCATGTGCGTGTCCTCTTGTCTATGGAGACACCGAACGCCTTGCGCACGCGAATGGCAAGCATCTCAACTCGCTGCCCTCGCGTCAGTCTTGCGCCATCCCCGCCGCCTGCTACGCCTCGACCCCGACATTGATGGTTTCCGCCGGATTCGTGCGGAGTAAGGGAGGCTTCTCGTGGAACGCAAATTCGCAAAAGCTCTGATCGGCGCCTGCGCCGCCATCGCGCTCGCCGCCGCCTGCAGCCCCGCCGCGCCAACAGCCGCTGCTCCGGCCGCCCCTGCCGCGCCCGTCGCGATGACGATGCCCGAAGTCACCATCTACCATCTCGAAGGCCGCCGCTCCGAGCGCATCGTCTGGCTGATGGAAGAGCTCGGCCTTCCCTACAAGCTGGAATTCGTGCGCGGAGACCTTGCGGCCTCCATGGCCAAGATCCGCGCCATCAATCCCGGCATGGCCGTGGCGCCGACCGTGACCATCGGCGACCAGGTGCTCACCGAATCCGGCGCCATCATCGAGACCATCATCAACCGCTACGCGCCGGGCAAGCTCACCCCGCCGCTCGACAGCGTCGATTATCCCAACCACCTGATCTGGATGCACCACGCCGAAGGCTCGCTCGCCAGCCGCGTCATCGCCGACTACCGCGTCTGGATGGCCAACCCGCCCAAGGCCCGCTCCCGCCTGGTCGATTCCGAAGACGAGGTGCAGTTCGCCGAAGATTATCTCGGCAAGCATCCCTGGTTCGGCGGCGCCGAGTTCACCGCCGCGGACATCATGATGGTCTTCCCGCTCAACTTCGCGATGCAGCTCAACATCGTCGACAAGACGAAGTTCCCGAACATCAATGCCTGGAAGGCAAAGATCGAACAGCGCCCGGCCTACCAGGCCATGCTCGCCAAGGCGCGCCCCGATGGCATCCCCGGCTCGCCCGCCGCCTTGCCCCAGCACGCCCCCTCCGGCCCTCGCCCGGCCGCTCCCGCGCCTGCAGCTCCGGCGCCTGCAACCCCGGCGCCCGCCAAGCCGCAATAGCAGTAAGCCCGGCCTCGTGGTTCGACGGGTGCTTCGGCTTGGCAGCCGAAGCTGCTCACCGTGAGGCCTTCAAAAAAAGACCGCTGAGCTCCATAAGCCCTCATGGTGAGCAGCATCGCTCGCTAGAGCGGTGCGTCCGTCGAACCACGGGGGCGGCGAGGGGACTCGCACCACGCCCGCTAGCCGCCCGCACCCGCCCGCGCTAGATCAGCGCCATGACCCGCCTGTTCGCCATCTTCACTCTGGCCATCCTCGCCGCCAGCCCGCTCGCCGCCTGCTCGGGCGCAACCAACGACGACGCCCAATACCAGCGCGAGCTGGCGCAGGCCTCGGACCAGGCCCGCGGCAAGCTCGGCTATTTCTGGCAGCACTATGATGCGCCCGAGGTCGACGAGTACGATTTCTCCCTCAAGGTCGCTATCCCGCGGAAGGACGGCAAGCCAGGCGCGGAGGACGCCTGGGTCGAGAATCTCTCCCGCCGCGACAACACCCATTTCGTGGGCGACCTGATGGTCGATCCCCAGTTCCTCGGCGAGCTCAAACGCGGCGCCGTCATCGAGTTCAACGATGGCCAGATCCGCGACTGGGCCTTTCTCCGCGGCGAGGAACTCATCGGCCACTACACCACGCGGGTGATGCTCCCCCACATGCCCGCCGAACAGGCCGAGGGCCTCAAGTCGATGTTCGGCGAAAATCCGAAATAGGGGCGAGCCCGCCCCCATGGTTCGACGGGCGCCGGCTCCGCCGGCTGCTCACCATGAGGGCTTCGGAACAGCTGCAGGCCCTCGATCGCCCTCATGGTGAACAGGCCCGAAGGGCGGGGCGTGCTTTCCGGCCTATCCGGCGTCCTCGAGGCAACCACCCCCAAAACCCTTGCCATCCGCCCCATTCCCCGGCACTGACACGCCGGTTTCTGCAACTGCGAACAAGGCCCCCCTGAAGGGCAAAAAGCCAAGGCCCAATGCCCCAGCTCCTGCTTGAAATCCTGTCGGAGGAAATCCCCGCCCGCATGCAGGCGAAGGCGGAGGCCGACCTCGTGAAAGCCCTGATGGACGGCTTCTCCGCGGCAGGCGTCATTCCCGGCGCCATCAAGGGCTTCTCCGGGCCGCGCAGGCTCGTCGCCGTGGTCGAAGACCTGCCGACAAAATCGGCAGACGTCACCGAAGACATCCAGGGTCCCAAGGAAGGCGCGCCCCAGCCCGCGATCGACGGCTTCCTCCGCAAAGCCGGCCTCAAGTCGATCTCGGAAGCCCACCTCCACGACGTCCCGAAGAAGGGCCGCATCTACGTCGCCCACGTCCGCAAGCCCGGCAAGGAAACGACAGCCCTCATCGCCGAACTGGTGCCGAGCATCATCCGCAGTTTCCACTGGCCCAAGTCGATGCGCTGGGGCTCGGGAGACCTCCGCTGGGTCCGCCCCATCTCCCGCATCCTCTGCACCTTCGACGGCGAAGTCGTTCCCTTTGAAGTCGATGGGATAAAAAGCGACAACCTCACCGAAGGCCACCGCGTCATGGGCCGCGGCCCCTTCAAGGTGCGCCGCTTCGAAGACTATGAAGACGTCCTCAAGAACAAGGGCCGCGTCATCCTCGAGCGCGAAGAGCGCAAGGAAACCATCCTCACCGAGGCCAAGCAGCTCTGCGCCGCCCAGAACCTCGAACTCGTCGACGACATCGGCTTGCTGGAAGAAGTCGCGGGCCTTGCCGAATACCCGGTCGTCATCATCGGAGACATGGACAAGTCCTTCCTCGATCTCCCGCCGGAAGTGGTCCGTCTCTCCATGCGCACGCATCAGAAGTATTTCGCCGTGCGCTACCCGCAGGAGAAGGGCAGGGCAGAAGCAAAACTCGCCCCGAAGTTCATCGTGGTGGCGAACCTAGACGCCGCCGACGGCGGCACTAAAATCGCCGAAGGCAATTCCCGCGTGCTGAGCGCCCGCCTCAACGACGCCCGCTTCTTCTGGGACAATGACCGCAAGGTGAAGCTCGAAGACCGCTTCGAGAAGCTGGGCAACATCGTCTTTCACGAAAAACTCGGCACGGTGAAAGACAAGGCCGAGCGCGTCATGGCGCTGGCGAAAGAACTCGCCCCCAAAGTCGGCGCCGATCCGGCGCAGGCCGAACGCGCCGCCAAGCTCGCCAAATGCGACCTCGTCTCCGACATGGTCGGCGAGTTCGCCGAACTCGAAGGCGTCATGGGCCGCTACTACGCCACGCTGCAGAAAGAACCGCAGGCAATCGCGGACGCCGTGCGCGACCACTACAAGCCGAAGGGGCCGGGGGATTCGATACCGAGTAATCCTGTCGGGACAGCGGTTGCACTTGCTGACAAGATCGACACGCTTGTTGGCTTTTGGTCGATCAATGAGAAGCCAACGGGCTCGCGCGACCCCTATGCGCTTCGCAGAGCGGCTCTGGGCGTTATCAGGATCGTTCTGAAAAATGGACTGCGCCTCAATCTAGCGGAATACTCGGTCCATGCTGGGCGTCGGCTCATGGGGCAGCTCCTGGAAGGCCGGGCTGAGGACATGGAGCAGCGCATGGCGCTCTTCAGATCAACCGGCGATATCGTTGAAGGCGGCTTGCTAACAAAACTGACGGAGCAGTCTCTGAAAGCCGCGAAGCTCTTGGCTACCGAAGCTGTTACGAAAACGCCGGCTCAAGAGTGGGAAACAAAACGAGCAGCCTCACTCGGCCTCTTCCTGCTCGAAAGACTGAAAGTTGATCAGCGCGAACAGGGCGCACGCCACGATCTGATCGACGCGGTCTTCGCGCTCGGCGAGGACGACCTCGTTCTCATCGTGAAGCGCGTCGAAGCCCTCGGCGAGTTCCTCGGAATGGACGACGGCAAGAACCTGCTCGCGGGCTACAAGCGCGCCGCCAACATCCTCGCCATCGAGGAAAAGAAGGACGGCAAGTCCTATTCGGGCGAAGGCAAGGCGATGGCCGGAGACCCGCCGGAAGTCGACGCTCTGCTCGCAGCGCTCAAACAGGCGGCGCCCGCCGCCGATGCAGCGCTCAAAAAAGAAGACTTCGCAGGCGCCATGAAGGCCCTCTCGAAACTGCGTGGCCCGGTCGATGCTTTCTTCGACAAGGTCACGGTAAACGCGGACGACAGGAACGTTCGCGCCAATCGGTTGATGCTGCTTTCGCAAATCCGCGACGCGTTGAATCGGGTTGCGGATTTCTCGAAGATCGAGGGGTAGGAATATCATCGCTCACCGGTGTCATCCCGGGCGTAGCGAAGCGAAGACCCGGGACCCATTCCCCGGCTTGTTCTAACTGATGAATGGGTCCCGGACAGCCCTTCGGGCTTCCGGGATGACAGCAATGGGGAAGGCCGGAACCCATGTTCCGGCCCTATGAGACCAAGAGCGGATTCCGGATAGCGCCTCGCGTTCCCGGAATGACAGTAGCGGAATACGACTGAAGGCTGACGATGTCCCAACTCGCCACAAAATGGGTCTACGATTTCGGCGGCGGCGCCTCGGATGGCGACGCCTCGATGAAGAACCTGCTCGGCGGCAAGGGCGCGAACCTCGCGGAGATGTCCAAGCTCGGCCTGCCCGTGCCGCCGGGATTCACCATCACCACCGAAGTCTGCACCGTCTTCTACAAGCTCAAGAAGCAATACCCCGCCGAACTCGAAGCCCAGGTCACAGACGCCCTCAAGGCCCTCGAAGGCCGCACGGGCAAGAAATTCGGCGACCCCGGAAATCCCCTGCTGGTCTCCGTCCGCTCCGGCAGCCGCGCCTCGATGCCCGGCATGATGGATACGGTGCTGAACCTCGGCCTCAACGACCAGACGGCCGAAGGCCTCGCCAAACTCTCCGGCGACCGCCGCTTCGCGTTCGATTCCTATCGCCGCTTCATCCAGATGTATTCCAACGTCGTGCTGAACATCCCCCACGACGAATTCGAGCACATCCTCGACGACTACAAGGAATCCCACGACCTCAACCTCGACACCGAACTCGGCGCCGAGAGCTGGATGGAAGTGATCAACCTCTACAAGAAAGCCATCGTCAAACGCATCGGCCGCGACTTCCCGCAGGACCCGAAGGATCAGCTCTGGGGCGCCATCGGCGCAGTCTTCTCAAGCTGGATGAACGACCGCGCCGTCACCTACCGCCGCCTCAACGACATTCCCGAAAGCTGGGGCACAGCCGTCAACGTCCAGTCCATGGTGTTCGGCAACATGGGCGATAATTCCGCCACCGGCGTCGCTTTCACACGCGATCCGTCGACGGGCGAGAAGCGCTTCTACGGCGAATACCTCATCAATGCGCAGGGCGAGGATGTCGTCGCCGGCATCCGCACGCCCGCGCCCATCTCCAACTCCCGCAAGGCCGACCTCAAGACCGACGACAAGTCGCTCGAGGAAGCCATGCCCGGCGTCTACAAACAGCTCATCGAAGTCGCGACCCGCCTCGAAACCCACTATCGCGACATGCAGGACATCGAATTCACCGTGGAGCAGGGCACGCTCTACATGCTGCAGACCCGCAACGGCAAACGCACCGCGCAGGCAGCCCTCAAGCTCGCCGTCGACATGTGCCGCGAAAAGCTGATCTCGAAGGAAGAAGCCGTCCTCCGCCTCGATCCGGCGCAACTTGATCAGTTGCTACATCCCGCCATCGCCGAAGACGCCGTGCGCGATGTCTTCGTGAAGGGCCTGCCTGCGTCCCCCGGCGCCGCCGTCGGCCAGATCGTGTTCGAGCCCGCCGAAGCCGTTACCCTCGCCGCGAAGGGCGTCGCCGTCATCCTCGTGCGCATCGAGACATCCCCGGAAGACATCCAGGGCATGCACGCCGCCAAAGCCATCGTCACCGCCCGCGGCGGCATGACGTCCCACGCGGCCGTCGTCGCCCGCGGCATGGGCCGCCCGTGCGTCTGCGGGGCAGGCGCTCTCCAGATCAACGCCGAAGCCGGTACGGTGAAAGTCGGCGGCCGCACGCTCCGGAAGGGCGAGACCATCACCGTCGACGGCGCCAAGGGCCAGGTGCTCGTCGGCGCCGTAAAAATGGTCGAGCCGCAGCTCGGCGGAGACTTCGCCGAACTCATGGGCTGGGCAGATTCGGTTCGCAGGATGAAAGTCCGCGCCAACGCCGAAACTCCGCTGGATGCCGAAACCGCCCGCAAGTTCGGCGCCGAAGGTGTCGGCCTCTGCCGCACCGAACACATGTTCTTCGACTCGACACGCATCCCCGTCGTCCGCGAGATGATCCTCGCCGACAGCGAAAAGGGCCGCCGCCGCGCCCTCGACAAGCTGCTCCCGATGCAACGCGGCGACTTCGCCGAAATCTTCCGCATCATGGCCGGGCTCCCCGTCACCATCCGCCTGCTTGACCCGCCCCTCCACGAATTCCTCCCCCACACCGAGGAAGACATCGCCGGCGTCGCCAAACAATCCGGCGTCTCCGCTGAACTCCTGAAAGCCCGCGCCAGCGAGCTGCATGAATCCAACCCCATGCTCGGCCACCGCGGCTGCCGGTTGGGTGTGAGTTATCCCGAAATCTACGAGATGCAGGCGAGGGCCATCTTCGAAGCCGCCCTCGATGTCGCCAGGGAATCCGGCAAGGCGCCGATCCCCGAAATCATGATCCCGCTTGTCGCCACGAAGCGCGAACTCGAACTCATGCGCTCCGTCGTCGTGCGCATGGCCGAGCAGGTCTTCTCCGAGCGCGCCGCCCAGGTCGATTATCTTGTCGGCACCATGATCGAACTCCCCCGCGCCGCTCTCCGCGCCAAGGAGATCGCGGAGGAAGCCGAATTCTTCTCCTTCGGCACCAACGATCTTACTCAAACAGCTTTGGGCATCTCGCGCGACGACGCCGCCCGCTTCCTCAAGACCTATGAGGAAAAAGGCATCTACGAAAAAGACCCCTTCGTCTCGATCGACCGCGAGGGCGTGGGCGAACTCGTCCGCATCGGCTGCCAGCGCGGCCGCGAGCAGCGCAAGAACCTCAAGCTCGGCGTCTGCGGCGAACACGGCGGCGATCCCGCCTCCATCTTCTTCTTCGAGGAAGCCGGCCTCGACTACGTCTCCGCCAGCCCCTTCCGCGTCCCCGTCGCGAGGCTCGCCGCGGCCCACGCGGTGCTGAAGAAGTAATCCCGGCGGGGCATGCCCATCCGCATCGCCCTCCTGCGTTCCATGGTGGTGAACCGCCATCGCGTCACCGGCGCCGACGCCGAGGCGCTTGCGAAAGCCGTTGGCGGAACAGACGCACGCTCCGTGATGACCAGCGGCAACGTCCTGTTCCATTCACGCAAATCGCCCGCCGCGCTGGTGAAGGACATCGAAGCCGCCTGCGAAGCCCGCTTCGGCAAGCCCACCGAAATCATCGTCAAGACTGCGGAGGAATGGCGCGCCGTCATCGCCGCCAACCCGTTCAAGGCCATCGCGAAGAAAACGCCCAGCCGCGTCCTCCTCTGGGCGATGCGAGAGCCCGTGCCCGCGCGCGGCATCGCGCAGCTCCGCCGCCGCGCCCACAAAGCCGAGAAAATCGTCCGCCTCCGCTCCGGCGATTTCTACATCCGCCTCGGCATGCCCAACCGCGACGACACGAAACTCATCGCCGGCTTCGGCTTGAATCATCTCGGCGCTGTCGGCACCAACCGCACCTGGACGACGGTGGCGGCAATCACGCGGGCGCTTGAGGCGATGGAGACAGAGCAGGCTTGAGCAAGCCCCGTCTGCCCTCGCGAAGCGGGGGAAGCAGATCGCGAGCGAAGCTCTCGAGACGTAGGGGGCGAGTCGGATTCCCCGACCGAATACCGGTCCGGGTCCCGCCGTACTCATCCCTCTTGGCCCGCCCCATCCCGGCTCCGCCGTACTTCTCCCGCTGCGCTTCGCTTGCAGGGGAAGATGTCCGCTGCCGCGCCCGCCTTCCACACCCTTTCGATCCGTTATATGTAGATAAAAATAACGGTCGGAGCCCGCCCCATGCGTCTCATCCTTGCTTCCATCGCCGCCCTCGCGCTCGCCTTGCCAACATATGCCCAGACGCCCGCAGCCGCTCCCGACTGCTCCAAGCCCGCCCCGCTCACCGGCGAACTTTCCGGCTGGAGCGCCAAAGCCCCCGTCACGTCCGCTGCCAACGAGGCCGGCCTGTCCGGCGCCGCGCTCGCCATTGGCAAGTCGCACGAGGCCAAGCTGCTCAAGACCCCGCAGGTCGCCTACGTCCTGCAGCCCGAAAAGCCCGGCGGCTCTGTCTCGAATGGCGGCCTCTTCTCTTTCACCGCCGAAACCGCCGGCACATACCGCGTGGCCCTCTCGACCGCCGCCTGGATCGACCTCATCGAGGATGGTCAGGCTCTCAAGCCCGCCACCTTCGGCCACGGCCCGGACTGCTCCGGCATACGCAAGATCGTCGACTTCCAGCTGAAGCCGGGCAAGCACGCCCTCCAGATCAGCGCCAACGCCGATCCGAAGATGGTCCTCATGGTGACGAAGAAGCCGTGAGCTTCAGCCGAGCCTCTCTGGAAGCGGCCCCCTCGGGCCGCGTTCCCCGCGCAGGCGGGGATCCAGGGGCCACACGCATGTCCGCACCCGGCGCACTCGCGCCACGCCAACTGCCCGCAGGCTAGGCCCCTGGACCCCCGCCTGCGCGGGGGACGCGGACTTCGTCCGCTTCCAGCGCCACAGCCCGTACGAGTGGTGCTTGGCCGCGAACATTAGACAGGTATGCGCCCAAGCGACCGCGCATTCCCTCGGCATTTCGCACAATCTGCAGAAATATCCGGTTCTCAAACTGGTGGGCCCTCAAACCGCGCGATAATGCACGCATGAGCAACGAACCCACGCCCGAACCCAGCCTCTTCGATGACGCCGCTCGCGACGCCGAAGAGCAACGCGCCGTAATGCGTGACCGGGAGGCTGCATCCGCTCTCCGCGATCCGGCCGCACAAGGTTTCTTCGCGTGGGTTCGCAGCTTCGTGCGGTCGGTGCTGGAAAGCGACTACGAGCAATTCTGGCCCGGCAATCTCCTGCGGGGAGAAACCATCTGGCAGTGGGCGCGCTTCGAGATGCTCGACTGGCTGCACCCGATCGAAAAGCTGCTGCGCCGCATCCTGCTCATCGAAGCCTACGCCCTCCTCGAAACCCAGTCGCTTCCGCCGGCCCGGCCAGGCCGCGATGCGATCACCCGTCCCGAGGCGCCCAACCAGCCAACCGACAGCCCGCCGCGAGATCCCACGCCCAGACCCGCCGACGATCCCGATCACCCCGAGCTCTGGCGCGTCAGCTTCCGCACCTTTGCGCACGCCTCTCGAAAGCCGGCCCGCACACGCAAGCGGCTGCCGCTTCCTCGTGGCGAGGATGGCCGCGTCATCTCCTTCCGCTTTCGCGCGGTGCCTTGGCCGGCCGCGCCGCTCGCCCGGCGCCTCGAGGCGGTGATCCGCATCTGCAGGAAGCCCGCTCCCTTCATCCGCCGGCTCGCCTTTCGCCTTCGCAGGGCAGGGGCGGGCCTGCGCTCCGCCATAGTCCGCCTCTGCATCGAAAAACGGGCAGACAGGTTCGCTCGCGATGCGAATTCGGATGCAGCGGGCCTCGCTCTCGAGCGCTCGGAAATCTTCTGGTCGTCATCCTGAACGCCCCGAATTTCATTGCCGATCAATGCGCTCGGCCCGTCAATCTGTCGGGCTGAAACGCCTCCGCATGGCCCAATTCCGGCCATGCCCAATGCTTATCCACAGGAGGTAGTTGCCGCAGCGTTCTTCATCAAATCGCCGTCACAATGAATAGGAGCGGAGTGTTGCCGGGGCGCCGCCCCAGACTATCTGACTCCTTCGGCGCGGGCTCAGCCCGTTGAAAAAAGGGGCGATTGGTAAACGGGACTAGTTAACGCGTCGCCTGGCACGCGAGTTGCTGTGGGCCGGAGTTCAGCTGGCGCGGGATTTGCGAGACTGGGGGCAAGCAGGACGAGGTCTTGCCCAGTATCAAAGGCCCGGATAGGGCGGCTGGCGTCGCGCAGCTCATAATAAGACGTCGCGGCGGGTGTGTGTGGAGTGTCGGTTTCGGGCGCGCGCGGGCGCCAAAACGCGTTGGGCGTTTAGGATCATTAAGGGAAGGCCGGGGTGTTAGAACTCCCGAAAGCTCTCAACCTTATAGTTCGCCACATCGAGGCGGCTGTGAAAGCCGTCGTTGTGTGGTGGGCAACCATGTCCGACGTGGAAAAACGTCAGACCCAGCATCGCGCCATGACCATCGGAGCCTGTGCGGCCGCTTTCGCGATCGCCGGCCCCATGATCGGCCAGCGCTTTGACGTCCAGAAGACCGAGGAAGCTTACCGGGCGGAAGCCGTCCAGCTCGCCGAGTCGCTCGGCGGCGGCGGGCCGCAAGTCGCCCAGCACGTGTCTTTCTCCAACAAGGCTGCCCCGACGGCGCTGTTCCAGTCGGTCTCCTTCAATTTCTCCACCGCCTCCGGCCCGGCCACAGGCTATCTCTCGATGGGCCAGCCGGATGCTGCGATGCACCGCGGGTTCGGGACCTTCTCGACCGAGCTGGGCGCGATCGAGAACGAGCAGGCTGAAATGGATTGCCTTGCCGAGGCCGTCTATTACGAGGCGCGCTCGGAAGATCTCACCGGCCAGATGGCCGTCGCCGAAGTCGTGATGAACCGGGTGAAGAGCCCGCACTTCCCCAAAACCGTCTGCGGCGTCGTCTTCCAGGGCCGCTATCGCGATACGGGCTGCCAGTTCACGTTCACCTGCGACGGCTCGATGCGCAACAGGCCGGAAGGCGAAGCGTGGGATCGCGCCCGCGCGGTCGCCCTCCACGTTGCGATGGGCCTCAACACGCCGGTCACCAACGACGCCACGCACTATCACACCGACTATGTGAACCCGTACTGGCGCGCCGGTCTCGTCGAGACCACCACCATCGGCACGCATATCTTCTACCGCTTCCCGAAGACGAATGCGGAATGGACGAAAGCCCGCATCGCTCTGGCCGCCCAGAACGGCGAGACGGTTTCGGATGAAGCGCTTGCGGTTCCGGTCGAGATCGACGGCATCGAAATCTCACCGCCCGTCAACGACGCCGACAAGCTTGCTGCTGCCGCCCTGGTGAAGATCTCGACGGAAGCAAAACCCGCCCTGGTCGAACCCCAGCCTGTTCCCGCAGTCGTCACGCCTGCGCCGATCCAGCCTGTCCAGGCCGCCAGCGCCGCTCCGGACGCCCGTCCTCTCTAAGGACTAACTCTCGAAATCGAGCCCCACATCGAGATTGACAGCGGAGTGCGTAAGCGCGCCGACAGAAATGTAATCGACTCCGGTCTCCGCAATCGCCTTGACCGTATCGAGCCGGACCCCACCTGAAGCCTCCAGCTTGGCCTTGCCGCCGGCAATTCCGACGGCCTCCTTCAGGAGCGCCACGGACATGTTGTCGAGCAGGATCGCATCGGGGGAATGCTTCAATGCTTCTTGCAACTGCTCGAGTGAATCCACTTCGATCTCGATCGCGCGCAGATGGCCCACCGCCGCCTTCGCCCGCTTCATCGCATTCGCAACGCCACCCGCCGCCGCGATGTGATTGTCCTTGATCAGGATCGCATCGTCCAAGCCCAGCCGGTGATTGACCCCGCCCCCAAGCCGCACCGCGCGTTTTTCCAGCGCCCTGAATCCCGGCGTCGTCTTTCGCGTACAGACGATCTTCGCATGCGTGCCCCTGGTCTCGGCCACGAACTTCGCCGTCAGCGTCGCAACGCCCGACAGCGGCCCGATGAAATTGAGGATGGTTCTTTCCGCAGTCAGCACCGACCGGGCCGTACCCTCGATCCGGATCAGCTGCGCCCGTTTCTCGAAGCGAACGCCTTCTCCGACAAGCGTGGTCCACGAAGCCTCCGGATCGATCAGCCGCAAGGCCAGCCTCGCCGCGTCGAACCCAGCCGCAATTCCGGGCTCGCGCGCCGAGACAATCGCTTTCATCTGCGTCGATGCCGGGATCACCGCATCGGTGGTGATGTCTCCGCCGCGGCCGAGATCTTCCTGCAGGGCGAGACGAACCAGCGGCTCGATCACCACATCGGGCAATGGCGGGATGGGAAGCATGTCGCTCATTCAAAGTCCCTCGGCAGTCGCCGCGTGATGAATCTCGGGAAGCCCGTCCGGGCCCTTCCGCATGAAAGTCCGGTGAGGCGCAAGCGTCTTCGGGAAGTCCGACCTGTAATGCCCGCCCCGGCTTTCTTGCCGCGCCAGAGCGCCGGCCACAATCAGGCTCGAGGCCACCAGGGCCCGCGCTGGTCCGGCATTTCCGATCGCCGCACGAATCCAGTCGAGCGTCGTCCCCAATCCCTCCACGTCGCGGATCACCCCGCACTGGCTATGCATCCGTTTGCGCAGGCCGCTGAGCGAAAGCTCGGCAATCTCCGGAGGCGCCTCGGCGCCCGCTTCGCCCGGAACCGCCAGTGTTGCATTCGTCAGCCTGCGCGCCGCGCGCTCGGCAAATACCACGGCTTCGAGCAGCGAGTTGGACGCGAGCCTGTTCGCGCCATGGGCGCCGGTGGATGCGCTCTCTCCGCAAGCCGAAAGGCCTTCGAGAGATGTCCGTCCCCAAAGGTCCGTTACGATCCCGCCCATGTGATAGTGCATCGCCGGTGCGACGGGGATGGGTTGAGTCCTCGGATCGATCTTCGCCGACATGCAGGCCTCGAACACTGTCGGGAAGTGATCGGGGAAGTGAGATCCGACCGCTTTCCTGCAATCGAGAAACGCACCGCGCCCCGCCTCGCGCTCGGCATGGATCGCACGGGCGACCTCGTCGCGAGGCGCCAGATCGCCGAGCCGGTGATAGTCCTTCATGAACGCCCGGCCGGTCTTGTCGACCAGATGCGCGCCTTCGCCCCGCAGGGCTTCCGTCGCCAGCGGAGCAGGATCCCGCCCGATATCGATCGCCGTGGGATGGAACTGCACGAATTCCGGATCGCCGATCAGCGCTCCCGCCGCATAGGCCATCGCAACCGCATCGCCCTGCGAGGATCGCGGATTGGTTGTGATGGCATAGAGCCCGCCCGATCCTCCGGCGCACAGCACCGTCTCGGACGCCCGCAGCTGAACCTTCTCGCCCTTCCTGTCCTGCGCCAGGACGCCGGCGATGCGCCCGTTCGAATCCTGCAGCAGCGCGAGGGCCTTCACGCCCTCGATGAGTTCGATGTGGGACGAGGCGGCGACGGCATAGCTCAGCGCTTCCATGATCGCCTTGCCGGCAAGGTCGCCGGATACTCGCGCAACCCTGGCCCGCGAGTGAGCCGCTTCCATCGACAGGGCAAGTTCTCCGTCGGCCGTGCGGTCGAACGGCACGCCCATCGCCAAGAGATCACGAACGCGGTTCGGGCCCTCCTCGGCAATCAGCCTTGCCACCACAGGATCGACGATGCCTGCACCCGCGGCGACCGTGTCCGCGGCGTGCAGCGATGGATTGTCCTCGGGCGACAGCGCCGCGGCGAGACCGCCCTGGGCCCAGGCGGAAGCAGCTGCCTGGCCGATCGGCGCGAGCGCGATCACGGTGCAGCGTCTCGGCGCGAGCTTGAGCGCAAGGAACAGGCCGGCGAGGCCCCCGCCGACAATCAGGATGTCCCGCGTGGTCGTCACGAAATGAGCTCCTGCTTGCGCTGGAACTTCACGCGCTCGGCGCTGTTCACGTCGTACGACTTGCCGAGCATCTCATCGCCGTCAGCATTGAGGGTAAGATCGAAGCTGTCGGCGAAATATCCGAAACTGCCCTTGAGAGGCTTGTCGTCGACCTTGGTCACCCGCTCGAGCTTGCTGCGGATCGTCACCGCCGATCCCTTCAGTGTCGCGGTGCAGCTCTGCTCCGTATCGATGGTCCGGTTGACGCCGCGCTCGCACACAAGGCGGGCGGTAAAGGTGCAGGTATACGCGTCTGCCTTGACTTTCCTGATCCTGACGTCGCCCGTGAGCACGCACTTTTCGCCAGCCGTGGGATCGGCGCGGAAGCCCCAGTCGCCTGCGATCGACACGCTCGGCGCTGCGCCGTCGGCCGCCCGGGGCGCCGCTTTCGAGGCCTGTGCGGAGGCCTCCGCCGAAACGATTGCCAGCGCAATGAGAAGGGCGGCGCGGCGGGTCATGAAATCAGCTGATCCTTCCGCCGGAATTTTATGCGCGCATGGTTGGCCGGATCGAACGAGCGCCCGTCCATTTCATCGCCCGCCGCGTTTATCGTCACGGAGAAATTGTCGGCGAGGTAGCTCTTGACCATCAGCGTTTCCATGCCGGCCGGCTTTGTGCCGGTGACCTTGCCGAGCTTGCTGGTGATCGCGATGTCGCTGCCGGTCTGGGTCGCGGTGCAGCTCTGCTGCGTGTTGGTGATCAGCGGCAGGTTGCCCGTCTTGCAGGCCCAGCTCGCGGTGAAGGAACAGGTAAATCCCGTGGTTGCCTTGCGCACGCTCATGTCGCCGGAAAGGACGCAATCGTCCGGCATGAGGCTGCTCTTGAAGCTCCACTCGCCCTCGGGCGACGGGGCCTTCTTCAGCTGGGCCTCCGCCGCGCCGGCGAGAACGAAAACGAGGGGGAGGGCGCGCATCACGAGATCAGCTCGCTCTTGCGGCGGAATTTCACGGGGGCGATGTCATAGGACTTGAACAACCCTGTCATCTCATCGCCCTTGCGGTTGATGGTGATATCGAAATTGTCCGGCGCGTAGGCCGATTTGAGCCAGGTCATCGCATCCGACGGATCAGCGCTGACGATCTTCTCAAGCTTCGCAGTGACGAGAATCTTTGCCCCGGCTTGCGTCGCCGAACAGCTCTGCCGGGTACGGACCGAGCGCAACGGGCCGGCATCGCAAGTCCACTTCGCTTCGAACGAGCAGGAAAAAGCGTTGGCTTTGGTTTCTGTAAGCGTGATGTCGCCGGCGAGCCGGCAGCCTCCGCGGAAGTCGTCGGTTGCGAACTGCCATGCGCCTTCGGGCGAAGGCGACTTCTTGAGCTGCGCTGCCGCCGGAAAAGCGAGGGCGCAGGCAAGAGCCAGGGGCAAGAGACGCGAAGGCGTCACGAGAGAAGCTCTCCCTTGCGGCGGAATTTCACCGGCGCCTCGCCCATGCTTTCGAACATGCCCTCCATCTCATCGCCGCCGGGGCTGATGGTGACGTAGAAATTGTCGGGGGCGTAGCGCCGGTCCATGCCGTTCATCAGTTCTTTCGGGTCGGTTGCGACCACGCGCTCGAGCTTCGAGACCATGGAGATCTTCGATCCGGTCTGTGTCAGCTGGCAGGACTGGTCGGTGTGGATGGTGCGGATGTCGCCAGCAGTGCAGGACTGGACGGCGCGGAAGGTGCACGAGAAGCGCTTGTTGGCGCCCGAGCCGACTTCGCGGATCTGCATCTCGCCGGAGATGATGCAGCGGTCGTTGAGCTTCGAGGTCTTGAATTCCCAGTTGCCGGCAGGCGAGGGCCCCTTCTTGAGCTGGGCCATGGCAAACGGGCTCGCACAGAGAGCGAGGCCAAGGGCGGCGGCGAGGCCTGCAACTGCAGGGCGCTTGAAGAAGAGATGCTTCATGCCGCCCCCTTCTCCGTGTGTCAGGAAATCAGCTCGACATCGCGCCAGAAGCGGGCCTTGAGCTGGCGCTGTTCGTCGTAGTGCTGGCCGATCATCTCGGCGAGGTTCTTCTGCATCTGCAGGATGAAGTTGTCGGCGAGATAGCCGTACTGCATGTATTCCGGGGCAACCTTCGGCCGGCGCTCGAGCACCTTGTCGACCTGGGTCTTGATGGCGATCTGCTTGCCGACCTTCTGCGCGGTGCAGACCTGCTTCACGCGGATGTAGAGATTGCCGTTCTCGGGTCCGCAGATCTGCTCGCTTTCGAACACGCAGGTGTAGGTGTTCTTGATCGACGTGTTCTTGAACACGATGCGGCCGGTGATCTGGCAATCGCCCATGAATTTCGAGGTGTCGAACAGCCACGAGCCCGTGACCTCGTCGGCAAAGGCGGGCGCCAGCGAAGACAGCGCCGCCGCGCATCCGAAGACCGCGAGGAGACGCTTCATACGAGCTCGGCCGGTCCGAGCGCGAGCACCGGTTTTTCCGGAGCGTGCGTGTCGAACTTCGGAAACGCCTTCGGCTTGGGAAGCGCCAGCATTGCGTCGATCGCCGCTTTCGCGCGGACGCGGATGTCCTCCGGCACCGTGACCTCGTGCTTCATCGTCAGGAGAGCGTCGTAAATGTTCTCCAGCGAGATCCGCTTCATGTGAGGGCAGAGATTGCATGGCTTCACAAACTCCACGCCGGGGTTTTCCGCGGCAACGTTGTCGCTCATCGAGCACTCGGTGAGCAGAACCACCTTCTTGGCGGCGGTTCCTTTCACGTAATGCGCGAGCGCCGAAGTGGAGCCTGCAAAATCGGCTTCTTCAAGGACTTCTGGGGGACATTCAGGGTGAGCGAGCACAATTGCGCCCGGATGCGCCTCACGAATCTGTTTGACGTCCTCCGCGGTGAACTTCTCGTGCACCTCGCAGCGGCCCTTCCAGGCGATGATTCCGACATGCGTGTTGGCGGCAACGTTCCGGGCCAGGAACTCGTCCGGGATCAGGATGACCTGGTCCACCCCCCATTCCTTCGCCACGTGTTCGACCACCTGGACCGCATTGGACGAGGTGCAGGTGATGTCGCATTCGGCTTTCACATCCGCCGTCGTGTTGACGTAGGTGACGATCGGAAGGTCGGGATAGCGCTGGCGGATCAGACGCACGTCTGCGCCGGTGACGGAGGCCGCAAGCGAGCAGCCGGCGCGCAGGTCGGGGATCAGCACCGTCTTGTCCGGGCTCAGGATTTTGCTCGTTTCGGCCATGAAATGAACGCCAGCCTGAACGATGACTTTGGCGTCCGTCCGGGCGGCCTCGCGGGCCAGCTGTAGGCTGTCGCCCCGGAAATCGCCCACCAGGGCGAAGACGTCGGGCGTCATGTAGTTGTGGGCCAGGATCACGGCCCCGCGCTGTTTCTTGAGCTTGTTGATGCCATGGACCAGGGGCGCGATCGCCGGCCATTCCATGGGCGTCACGAAGTCCTTCACCTGCGGGTAGAGGTGATCGACTGCGGCTTTGACCTCGTCGTTATAGGCCAGCCCACGCTGCTCAGCAGCGCTGGGGCGACGGCGGGCGGCGGGGATATCGCAGCCTTGGCCAAATTCGATGACACGGGCCATTTTCAGCCTCCAGTCTTAGCTCTTCAGTCAAGGGGCGGCGTTTCGCCCTTGTGCTCAATCTGAGCATAAAGTGGGCCCGAAAAAATGGCGTTCAACCCGAACGCCCTCCCGGAAAGATCAGCCCTACTTAAACTCAACTTGAGCATAAGTATAATGTCACAAAAGGTCCGGGCGGCCAAGAGGAATAATTTGCCCGGTTTGATGAGCCCAGCTGAAGGCCCGGCCAGGGCTTTTCCTCATCCTAAACCATCGGGGTCCATGCTGATGGCATGGGATTATCCTGTGACAGGAATCTCCTTCTCTGCTGCGCCGGCGCGGTAGCGCTGATCGGCGCAATTGAAGGTTTGCAGCAGGCGAGCGCGCAGGAGGTCTCCGGCTTTATCGATCTGCGCGCGTCGGTCGCTGACGGGCAGGAGACATGGCTTCGCGGCGGCTATGGCAAGTCGCGCTATGGCGGCGAGACTCCGGATGAATTCGCGGGGCGCCTCGAGATCGCGGACGCAGCGCTGATCTGGCATCCGCGCTTTTCGGAAAACTTCGGCGCGATGGTGCATGTCGAGCACCAGGCGGGAACGGACGAGGACATCGACCTGATCGAGTCCTACCTGTCGTTCCGGGCGCCGGTCGGCGGCTTCCGCGTATCGGGCAAGGCGGGCGTCTTCTTCCCGCAGATCTCGCTGGAGCATGACGACTTCGGCTGGTCGACCTATCACACCATCACGCCCTCGGCGATCAACACCTGGATCGGCGAGGAGATCAAGGTGGGCGGAATCGAGGCGACCGTGCGCCACACGCTGGGCCCGGGTGATCTGTCCTTCACTGCATCGGCCTTCGGGCTCGACGATACGGCGGGCACGGTGATCGCTTTCCGTGGCTGGGCGCTGCACGATCTTGAAGCCGGCGTGTTCGGCACGCTTCCGATCCCCACGAATGCTCCGGGCCGCAAGACGATCTGGAGCTGGCAGGACAACTGGTCGAAGTCGTTCAAGGAAATCGATGAGCGCATCGGCTTCTACGGGGAACTGAAATACGTGGGGGACGGGTATTCGCTGTCGGCCTTCCACTATGACAATGCCGGCAACCGGCTAGCGCTCACCGGCAAGCAATGGGGCTGGGAGACGCGTTTCACCAATTTCGGGGCGAGCCTGTCGCCGTTGCCCAACCTGACGATCCTGTCGCAATACCTGACGGGCGAGACCAAGTCCGGCTGGTACATGCCGCAAGTGGTGATCGATGCGGAATTCTCGTCCTTCTACGTCTTGGGCGCGTGGGACCTCGGCTGGGGCGAGCTTGCCGGGCGGTTCGACAGCTTCGACGTCGACGACCAGTCCTTTGTCGCCATCGACAGCGAGAATGAGGATGGCACGGCACTGACGCTGGCGCTGGGGCGGCAGTTCACGCCGCATCTGCTTGGGCGGCTGGAATGGATGCGGATCGACTCGGATCGTCCGGAGCGCGCCCAGGCAGGCTTGCCTGTGACCGATGAACAGACGGTCGTGCAGAGCTCGCTGAAGTACGAGTTCTAACTGATCGCCCTATCCTCTGGGCGTTTGCACGCCGAGCACATGCCCCTCGCGCAGGGCCTCCCTTCGAAAGCGGAAGAGTTCAGCCGGGCGGCCGCCTGTCGCCTGCGTCGAGACGCCAAGGCCTTCGACAAGGCCCGAGCGGTCGAGGGAGCGCCGGAAATTCTGCTTGTGGAGAGGAAGTCCAAGCAACGCCTCGACCACTTTCTGCAGATCGAGGAGCGTGAAGCGCTCGGGCATCAGCTCGAACACGACGGGCCGGTACTTGATCTTGCCGCGCAGCCGGCCGATGGCGGTGGCCAGGATGCGGCGGTGGTCCGAGAGCATCGGCTCGCCCAGCGCCCCGGAGGGCACAGAAGGCGTCTTCTGCTTGCGGTCGCGCGAGGCCTCGGGCGCGAGGCCCGCCTCGTAAAGAAGTTCGTAACGCTCCAGCGTCCGCTCCTCGATCCACGGGCGGTCTTCGAGGCCGAAAGCGAGCTGCGCGCGTGAGAGCCGGTTGGCTGCTTCCTTGCCGCCGCCGTCCGCCCACTGCGCGAGGGCGGGGCCGAGCATGTCGTCGATGATGTCGGGGCGGCCCTTGCGGTGATCTTCCCACGGGAAATGGCGATACCAGTCGCGCCAGACCGCGTCGAAGGCCGAGATATCAGTGCGTTCGGGCGTAAGACCGAGATAGCCGACGGAAATGAGCCGCGCGCCGGCGGGAGCATCGCCGGTGTCCGCTTGCGGAAGTTCGCGTCCGCGATCGCCGAATGTGTAGAGCTGTTCGACATAGCCGGGCGCGAAGCCGGTCTGGGCGCGCACCCAGTCACGCAGGCCGAGTTCGAATGTGCGGTGGCCCTGCGGATCAAAACGTCCGTGGGGCAGGCCGGCAACGCCGTCGGCATGGCGGGTTTCGAGGGCGTAGGGCCCCTGCGCGTCGGCGGCGACGATCACGGCAGACAGGCCAACGGCGATCGGCGTGGTCATTTTTGTTTGGCGCCGAAGATGGAGGGGATCGAAAAGGGCTGCGCCTCATCGGATATCTGGCCGCGCCCCATCGCCTCGATGGCTTTCGACATGCGGCCATTTCGGCCGAGGATGGCGTCGGCGTGGGAAACGAGCCGGCGGTTGGGATAGGCGGTGGGGGAAGCCTCGCGGATCGCCATGGCGATCTTTGCCTCATCCGTTGACGGATTATGAAGACAGGCGGTGATGAAGGCGCTGGCGGTCGAGCGGGATATGCCGGCCCAGCAATGGATCAGGATCGGCGTCTTCCGGTCCCAGCCCTCGACAAAGCGGATCACCCGCTCGGCGTCGTCCATCTTGGGCGCTTCCCATTCGCCGATGTCGTCATTGATGTCGTGCACGCCGACCTGAAGGTGGCAATTGGGGCCGAGCTGCGAAAAGCTGGGAAAGGTGTCGTAGGGCGATAACAGGCTCACCACCTTCGAGACCTTGTGCTTCTCGGCAAGGCCCGGGGCGAGGGCGAGGGAAGAGATCCAGATCCGCAAGGAGTTCAGCCTGTTCCGTCCATGTCGGCCATCAGCGACCCGAAACGCGCCAGAAACAAGGCCTGCGCATCCGTTGGCGACAAGGGTGTCATGTCCGGGGCGGGGCCTGGCGGAGGCGCGCCGAAAAACGTCAACGCTTCGTCAATATCGAACCCGGCAAGACGGGTGGCCTCGTAGAATGCGGCGGCCTGGTCGCATTGCTTCACCCTTGTCTTTACTTCGTCCGTCATCCGGGGGCTGAGGCCAAAGCGGAGGCGGATAGCGGTATCGAGGCGCCCCTCGAACTGGCGGTAATCGACGCCCAGGGCGGTCTTGAACGGCGAGATCATGTCTCCAATCACGTATTCCGGGGCGTCGTGCAGGAGGGCGCCGAGCCGGTCTGCGGCGGAGGTCGTCGGCCAGAGTTCCGAAACGAAATACTCGACCAGGACGGAATGCTGCGCCACGGAAAAAGCGTGCTCGCCCTTGGTCTGGCCATTCCAGCGAGCCACACGCGCGAGCCCGTGGGCGATATCCTCGATCTCGATGTCGAGCGGGGAAGGGTCCAGCAGGTCCAGCCTTCGCCCTGACAGCATGCGCTGCCAGGCGCGCGGACTGCCGGGCGGCGCAGGTTTCCGGCCATTCGATCCTGGACGGTTCATGGATCAGCACCTGCCATCGAAATTATTTCTGGCGCAAGCGGAACCGGAAGATTCGCGCCGCCGTTGATTATGTGCAGAACGCCACCGCGACTTGCGAAGCCGAGTGCGGGCCAGCTCGATCAGGGCAGAGCGAAACTCTTCCAAAGATTCTGACGGAATTACTCTGCAGCAATCTTTGCGTCAGGGTTTCTTAAAATTGGCGCGCTAGATTGGCGACAATTCGCGGGAGAAACAGCGGAACATGTGGGAATGGGTGGTTGAAGCGGCGCAGTCTCCGGCGCTGCACTGGTCGGTGATCGCGTGTGCGGTGCTGGCCCTGGTCTACAAGGTTCTGGTCCAAGGCGAAGGCCTGATGGCCGACATGTACGGAGACGATCTCGACATCTGATCAGTTTGCCGGGCGGCGCATTGCGCCGTCGCTGGGCGATTATTTGCATTCACAAGACGCTGGCAAAGGCGCGGTGATGAAGTGGGAGAGAAGGGGCGGCCGGTCGGCCGCCCTTTTTCAATTTTGGGCTTTCACTGCGGCGAATGCGCCCTGTCTTGGAGATTCCCGCCGGCGGGTCCATAGAGGCTCCAGATTTCTGGAGCCAGGCGAATGCCTCAGACATTCGATCTTCTCATCAAGGGCGGCACTGTTGCGACCCCCGGCGGGATTGCGGCTGCGGATGTCGGCGTCAGCCACGGCAAGATCGCGGCGATCGGATCCTTTGCAGAGAGCCAGGCGGGTGAGGTGTTCCACGCCGAGGGCTTGCACGTGTTGCCCGGCGTGATCGACAGCCAGGTCCACTTCCGCGAGCCGGGACTGGAGTGGAAGGAAGACCTCGAGACGGGCTCGCGCTGCGCCGTACTGGGCGGGGTGACGACGGTGTTCGAGATGCCGAACACGGACCCGTCGACGACATCTCCGGACATGATGACCGACAAGCTGGCGCGAGCCAAAGGCCGGATGCATTCCGACCACGCCTTCTACGCCGGCGCCACGCACGACAACACGGACCTCCTGCCCGAGATGGAGCGGATGGCGGGCTGCTGCGGCGTGAAGGTGTTCATGGGCGCCTCCACCGGCCAGCTGCTGGTGGAAGATGACGAGGGCGTGGAGCGTGTGCTCAACGCCATCAACCGCCGCGCGGCCTTCCATTCAGAGGATGAGTACCGCCTGCAGGACCGCAAGAAGCTGGCGGTGCAGGGCGACTGGACCTCGCATCCCGTCGTTCGCGATGCGGAAGCGGCGATTTCTTCAACCAAGCGCCTGCTGCGCCTCGCGCGCAAGACCGGCAAGCGCATCCACGTGCTGCACGTGACCACAGGCGAGGAGATGGAACTGCTCGCCGAAGCAAAAGACATCGCCACCTGCGAGGTGACGCCCCAGCATCTGACGCTGGTGGGCCCGGATGATTACATCCGCCTCAAGGGCTACGCCCAGATGAACCCGCCGATCCGCGATGCGCACCACCGTGCGGCGCTGTGGAAAGCCGTGAACCAGAGCATTCCCGACGTGCTGGGTTCCGACCACGCCCCCCACACGAAAGAAGAGAAGGCCCGGCCCTATCCCGCCTCGCCCTCAGGCATGCCGGGCGTGCAGACGCTGGTGCCGATCATGCTGACGCATGTCGTGGACGGGAAGATGAGCCTCGAGCGCTTCATCGAGCTCACCAGCGCCGGCCCGCAGCGCGTCTTCGGCATCGCCGGCAAGGGGCGTATCGCGCAGGGCTATGACGCCGATTTCACCCTCATCGACATGAAGGCGAAGAAGACGATCACCAGCGAATGGTCCGCCTCCCGCTGCGGCTGGACGCCGTTCGAGGGCATGGAGGCCAGGGCCTGGCCGATGGCCACCTTCATCCGCGGCACGCTGGTGATGGGCGAGGGCCAGCTGATCGCGCCGGGCCGCGGCGAGCCCGTGCGGTTCACCGAGACGCTGCCTCATGCCTAGGTCGTCGGGCGTCTGATGGTTGAGCACAGGAAGGGTCTCAACCGCGCGCTGTTCTGGCTCTATTCGGGCCATGGGGTCGCGCCGTCCATCTTCCGCTGGGCGATGCTGGCGTTCGACCTGTCGACCATCGCGCTCTTCCTCGTTCATCCGCTGCTCACCTGGCGCGACGGCGTGCCCGAATCGACAGGCGTCTGGCTCTTTATCGATCTCTTCATCGCCGGTGTGATCACGCTCGATTTCCTCGCGCGGCTCTATATCGAGCGGCACAAGCTCCGTTTCTTCTTCAACATCATCAACCTTGCCGACCTCGCCGTGGTTGCAACGCTGGTGCTGCCGCTGTTTGCACAGAACCTCGTCTTCCTGCGCGTGCTGCGCGTCGTGCGGTTGGTGCATGTCTACGACTATCTCGACCAGCGGCACGGGATGGCCAAATGGCTGCACATGAACTCGTTCGTGGTGTCGAAGGTCCTCAACCTCGTCGTCTTCGTCTTCGTGCTGACGGCGCTCGTCTATGTGAACCAGGTGCATGTGAACGAGAAGGTGAGCTCCTATCTCGATGCGCTCTATTTCACCGTCGGCACGCTGACGACAGTGGGCCTGGGCGACATCACACTCACGGGCACGTATGGCCGCTGGATCACCATCGCCATGATGGTCCTGGGCGTCACGCTGTTCCTGCAGCTGATCCGCGCCATCGCTGTGGGCGACAAGAGCCGGCGGCCTTGCCCGGCCTGCCATCTGGAGCTGCATGATCGCGATGCCGCGCACTGCAAGCGCTGTGGCGCGGGCCTCTTCCCGGAAGCGGAAAAGGACAGCGCTGGCTAGAACCGGTGCGCCCAGCCGGCGAAGACCTGGAAATCGTCGGCGGAATCCGTGATGCCGAAATTGGCGCCGGCATCGAGCTGCGTCGTTTCACCGATCAGCCAGGCCGCGCCGATGTCGAACGTGGCTGGCGTCTGGGTGTCGTGCTCGAGGCGGCTCGCCGCCACTTCGGCATAGCCGGAGAGCGTCTCCGAGAAGGCATGGTTGAGCTGCAGCGCCAACGAGCCTTCGGCCTGATAGTCCCCGCCGCCCATGTTGCGCCCGGCTGCGCCTACGGTCCACGCCGCTCCCCAGCTTTCCGCCAGCGGGAATGAGCCGGTCACAAAACCGCCGCCCTCCACGCGGCCCGCGCCCATGCCGTTCGTGGCCGAGGGCAGGGAGACATAGCCGATCACCGCCATGGCTGCGCCCTCGCCGTTCTGTCCGAAGATATTCTTGAGGACGCGCAGCGTGACATCGCCGAAGCCGTCTGCGCTGTCTTCAACGCCGCCGACGGTTACTTCCGAGCACAGGAAGGGCTGCACCACGAGTTCCGCATCCCAGCCATCGCCTAGCCCGTAGCGGAGTGTGGACGCGGCAAGGCTGTAACTGTCGGCCTCAAAGCCGCTGCCGCGCGTGCGGGCGTAACTCGCGATCTCGGTTTCCAGCTGGAGGTAGCCGCCGGGCACGGCGATCGGCCCCTCTGTCGCGCCGGGGCGGCTGGCGACGAAAGGATCGGCCTGCGCCAGAGCCGCAGGAGCGGCCAGCAACGCCAGCGCTGCGATCAGGATTGTCCGCATGTGCCTACAGTTTCTGCTTCAGCCATTCCGCCGTCAGCTTCGCCGCCTCTGTTGTCTGCGCGGCGTTGAGCTTGTGGCTCGCCTTGGCGATCACCTTGATGTCGTTTGCCCCCTTCAACTCCTTCGCCGCCGGGCGGGCGTTGGTGAAGTTGTCGAGGAACTCGTCGCTCTCGGCGACGATGAAGCGGACCGAAGCCGTCTGCGGAACCGCATCGAGCCGCCAGTAGGGCTTGTACTCGTTGGCCATCAGCCGGTTTTCCTGCTCGTTGCGAGCCTTGGTTGCGGCGGCTGTGCGGGGCGGGGCGCCTTCGCGGGCGAGCTTGATCATCTCGGTCTGCGTCGCTGCATCCGGCACGAAGGATTTCTCCTCCTCACCCTGTCCGGGGATGTCCGGCGTGATCGCGACGCCAACGCGGGCGCGCGTATCCATCGCCATGACGGAAATCACATGCCCGCCGCCAAGGCCGAGGCCCGCAACGCCGATCCTAGCGCGGTCAACGTTGGGCAGCGACTGCAGATAGGTGATCGCATTGCGCAGGTCCTGCACCTGCTGTTCCGGATCGATGCGGCCGCGGCGATAGACGATATCGGCCGTGTGTTCGGAGAAACGCTGGGCGTCATACGTCGAGACGCGCTCGCCGAGATAGAGCTCCGCGCCAGACCGGCCCCATCCACGATAATCGACGGCAAGCGCGATGATCCCTTGGGCTGCGAGTTCGGCGGCATAGGCGTCAAGCGTCTCGGCCGTCTCGCCGTACGCGGGCGCAAGAACCACGGCCGGCGCCTTTGCACTGGCAGTCGCCGAGGCGGGCGTGAAGAGCCTGCCGGAGAGCCTAACTTGTTCCGAATACCAGCTGGCCTCGCTGAAGTTGGTGTTCGCCGGCAGTTGTGCGGGCGCGGCGATAGCGGCGCGAGGCTCGCCGTTGGCGACGTTCGGCTCGGGGCTGGTCGAGCATGCAGCGAGGCCCAGGCCCGCGAGGGCGAGAAGGGAAAAGCGTGTCATCGTCTTACTTCTTCCCGCCGAGGAATTTTTCGAACCAGTCCGCCGCCAGCGTCGAGCCGACCTGGAAGCCGGTTCCCGAATAGGGCTGGAAGTGGGTGAGGCCGGGGAAGGTGATCACTTGGCTGGTGACGCCATGCTCGGTCAGGAAAGCCGAGCCCGCGAGCGCAGAGCGATTGCCGCCGATCAGCTCGTCCTTTTCGGCAGGCAGGAACAGCACGTGTTCGGTTGGCCGCGTCCGTTCCAGCATGGCCGCCGACTGGATGTCGCGGCTGCGGGAACGGTACCAGTTGTCGACATTGGTCTTGAACGAGAAGCCCGCTTCGGTTTCCGCGCCCTGTCCGGTGGTGACGCGGACAATGGCGTCATCGAGGGCAGGTCCGTTGAGGTCAAACGCCCGCAACTGTCCCGGCGCCTGGCCCATCACATGGATCACGGTGGCTTTCAACCTGCCATCCACTCCGATGAGGGCAGACGAGACTGTGCCGCCATTGGAGGACGACCACGAGCCGATCCGGTCAGGATCGACGCCTGGCTCGCCCTGCAGATAAGAAATCGCCGCGCGGAAGGCTTTCAGCTCTTCGACATTGTTGAGGTTCGTCCGCTTGATGCGCACGGTCGAGCGCTTGATCGAGACCGGGTTCGCGTCTGTCGTCGTGTCCGGCTCAAGAAGGAGCAGCTCATCAGCGCCTGAATCCGAATAGCCATAGCTCTGGTAGTCGAAGGCCATGGCGACAAAGCCGCGCTCGGCGAACTTCGCGGCGTATTTCTCGATGCCGACCGCGAGCGCGTTGATGCCGTGGGCGACGACGATGCCGCCATAGCTCGCCTTGGGATCGAAGCCCGCGGGATAGAACACCTTGCCCTGCAGCCGCGTGCCGCCATCGACATAGAAGCTCACCTGCTTCGTGGTGACGCCGGGCGCGAGCTTGTAGTTCCAGTCCTCCGGGACGGTCGCGGAGCGTTTCCATTTCTCGCTGGCCGATTGCTCGGCGAAGCCTGCAGCGTTCTGCGCGACAATCGCATCGGAGATGTGCTTTGGCCCGGTGTATTCACCGGACGTCACCTGCCGCGGCGCCTGGGCTGTGGCGGGCGCTGCCGGCGTCTGCGCGAGAATCGGCGTCGAAATACTTGCAAGTGCAGTGACTACCGCGAGCGTTCGCACGGCGTGCCGCATCGATCTCTCCCTAGGAACCCCGAATGTTGACGTTGAGACGTCTGATATTTGCGGTGTTGTTGTCCGGGAACCTATCGCCGCGAGCCGGGCGCCCTCAAGCGGAAACCATTCGCGTTTCTGGGAGCTTGGGACCCCAAGATAATTGGCGCTGCAGGCAAAAACCCGATCACGCATTTGGGATCGCAGGTGCAGCATGGGCCCGACGGATGGTTTCCGCGCCCGCGTTGAAATGGCGTCGAGGAAAGCGGCTAGCTGACCGCATAGCCGCTTTGACAGGGAGCCGGCCGCCTCCCCAAGGGCCCGGTATCCTAACTTACGCGCGCGGAGAGCTAATGACTTCTCCAGTCCCCCGACGCGCGCCGAACAGCCGGCCCTGCTCGTCAGGGCCGGCTCTTTCTTTTCCGGCCGACATTTTCTTGGGGCATACCGTACCGATGGGTAGGCCTCCGGTTGTAGGCGCTTGCCGCGCTGGTTAGGACTTGGCCCGGCAATCCTGCCGGCGGGTCCACCCTGATGCTCGTGACGTTCGAGGACTATCGCCGGGCGGCGAAACGCAAACTGCCGCGCCTGATGTTCGATTATGTCGACGGCGGCTCCTACGCCGAGCACACGCTTGCCCGAAACGTCTCGGATTTCGCGCGAATCGAGCTGCGCCAGCGCGTGATGCGCGATGTCTCGAAGCTGGAAACCGTTGTGGAGCTGTTCGGGCAGAAGCTGTCGATGCCGCTCGTATTGGCCCCTGTCGGGATGGCGGGGCTGCTGGCGAAGCGTGGCGAGGTGAAGGGCGCGCGTGCGGCGAAGACTGCCGGCGTGCCTTTCTGTTTGTCGACGCTTTCGATCTGCGGGCTGGAGGAGGTGAGCAAGACGGCGCCGCCGTGGTTCCAGCTCTACGTGCTGAAGGATCGCGGCTATATGCGCGAGCTGCTGGCGAAGGCGAAGGAGCTTGGCTCGCCGGTGCTGGTGTTCACGGTGGACCTTCCTGTGCCGGGCTCTCGCTATCGCGATATGCGCTCCGGGTTGTTCGGCGGAGGTGTGGGGCTGAAGCAGGCGATGGATGTGGCAGGGCATCCCGGATGGCTGTGGGATGTGTGGCTGAACGGGCGTCCGCATACGTTTGCCAACGCTGCGCCTGCGGTGGGCAAGGGAGCAGGCTTCGGGGAGTTCTGGGTCTGGGTGCGCAAGAACTTCGATCCGACGCTGACGTGGGATGATCTGAGTTGGATCCGCGAAGCGTGGGGCGGGCCGATCGTGATCAAGGGTGTGCTTGACGCGGAGGACGCAAGGACTGCGGCTTCGCTTGGCATCGACGGGATCATCGTGTCGAACCATGGCGGACGGCAGCTCGATGGCGCGCCTTCGGCAATAAGCGCGTTGCCTGCGGTGGCGGAGGCTGTCGGCGACCGTACAGCGGTCCTGATGGATGGCGGGGTCAGGACGGGACTCGATGTACTGAAAGCCATGTCGCTTGGCGCCAGGGCTTGCCTGATCGGGCGCTCATGGGCGTTTGCCGTCGCGGCGCGAGGCGAGCGCGGCGTTGCCTCCATGCTCACGACCATGAAGGCCGAGCTTCGCACCGCCATGGCGCTGACGGGCTGCACGGATATCTCGAAGGCCGGACGCGAGCTGCTGTTCAAGTCGTGAGAGACTGCTAGGATTCGTGTCGCAACGGAGACCGCCATGGCCGACACCAAAACGATGACAGGCGCCGAGGCGATCATCGGAACGCTGGCCGATTGCGGCGTCACGGCATGCTTCGCGAACCCCGGCACCAGCGAAATGCATCTCGTGACGGCGCTGGATCGTGAGCCGCGGATACATTCGGTGCTCTGCCTGTTCGAGGGCGTGGCGACGGGCGCGGCGGATGGCTTTGCGCGCATGGCGGGCGTGCCGGCGCTGACATTGCTGCATCTGGGGCCGGGCTATCTCAATGGCGGGGCCAACATCCACAATGCGCGGCGCGCCTATGTGCCGATGGTCAACCTGATCGGCGATCATGCGGTGACCCATCGCCAGTATGATGCGCCGCTGGCCTCCGATATTGCCGGGCTCGCCGGGCCGAACTCGCGCTGGATGAAGTCGGTCGACCGGGTGGAGGATGCAGGCGCGCTTGCCGCAGAAGCATTCTACGCGAGCCTTGGTCCTCCTGCGGGGCCGGTTTCGCTGATCATGCCGGCGGATTCGGCGTGGACCGCAGGAGCTTCGCGCGCCCGGCCCGGCCCGCGCCCCGGCCTCAAGGCGCCCGATGCGGCGGCTGTCGATGAGGCAGCGAAGGCGATCCGCAAGGCGAAACGTCCGGCGGTGCTGGTCAACGGAACGGGGCTGCATCCGGGCGGGATGGACGTGCTGGCGCGGCTCTCTGCGGCAGGCGTCAATGTGCTGACCGATACGTTCATGACGCGCCATGCGCGTGGCGGCGGGCAGTATGTGGCGGCGCGTCTTCCCTATTTCGTGGAGATGGCGATCGAAACGCTGGCGGGAACGGACCTCCTGGTGCTGGCGGGCACGAAGGAGCCGGTCGCCTTCTTCGCCTATCCCAACGCTCCCGCCCGCTTTGCACCGGCCGATGCCGCGATCATGAGCATAGGCGGACGGGACACGGACAGTGCAGCCGCCCTCGCCATGCTTGCCGATGCGCTCGGCGGCAAGGCGCCTGCGCCTGCGCCATGGTCCAGACCGGAGGCGGCGACGGGCGACAAGTTCAATCCGCACACGATCGGCCTGTCGCTGGCGCACTACCTGCCGGAGGGCGCGCTGATCTCGGATGATGGTGTGACCTCGGGCCTGCCGATCTATGTCGCGATGGCGGATGCGGCGCGGCATGAGTGGCTGGGCCATACAGGCGGCGCCATCGGGCAGGGAATGCCGGTTGCCATCGGCGCGGCCATCGCGCGGCCGGACGTGAAGACGGTCTGTCTCGCAGGCGATGGCGCGGGCATGTACACGGTGCAGGCGCTGTGGACGATGGCGCGGGAGAAGCTGGATCTTTCCAGCACAGTGGGATCCGAAGCTTGGAATTCACGTGACTTGAAGTCGCGGCC
>JADMIO011280026.1_pt1 | contig 57010 bp, 48 predicted proteins | sample 8958161 | NCBI WGS metagenome assembly JADMIO01 (sample SAMN16585339, study PRJNA669376) | soil metagenome | isolation source: Crop rotation soil | place: USA: Cullars Rotation, Alabama | collected 2011 | reverse complement strand
CGCGACTTCAAGTCACGTGAATTCCAAGCTTCGGATCCCACTGTGCTGGAAAGCCAGCGATGACAAGGCGCCGATCATCGCTATCTGCGCCGCGCTCGATGCCTTGCGCGCCAAGCAAATCAACCTCAACGCCAACCTCAAATTCTTCTTTGAAGGCGAAGAGGAAGCCAGTTCGCCACACTTGGAACAAATCACCGCAAAGTACAAAGACCTGTTGCAAGCCGACGCCTGGCTGATTTGCGACGGCCCGGTAGATCAAACGCGGCAACAGCAAATCTATTTCGGCGCGCGCGGCGTGACCGGATTGGAGATTACGGTCTACGGCCCGCGCCGCGAATTGCACAGCGGCCATTACGGCAATTGGGCGCCCAACCCGGCGCTGCTGTTGGCCAAGCTGTTGGCTTCGATGAAAGACGATGACGGGCGCGTGCTCATCAAAGGCTACTACGACGGCATCGAACCACTCGGCGAAACCGAACGTCGCGCCTTTGCCGAAGCGCCAGACAACGGTGAGTTATTGCGACGCGAACTGGGAATCGGCTGGACGGAAGGAGCAGGGAAGAAGCTCGGCGAGTTGCTCAATCTGCCCTCGCTCAACATTCGCGGCTTCTTGAGCTCATCAGTCGGCGCAACCGCGCGCAACGTCATCCCGTCTACGGCGACAGCCTCGCTAGACATACGTCTGGTCAAAGGTCTAGACCACCGCGCGACAGTTGAGCGGGTGCTCGAACACATCCGCGCGCAAGGCTACCACGTTGTTGAAACCGAGCCTGACGACGCCACGCGGCTCAAATATCCGAAGATCGCCAAAGTCATTCGGCAAGGCGGCTACAACGCCTCGCGGACTTCGATGGATTTGCCGATCTCGAAAGCCGTCATCGCGGCGGTTGAAAGCGCACGTGGCAAGGTCATCAAGATGCCAACGCTCGGCGGCAGCGTCCCGCTTTACATCTTCACCAACCAGTTGAAGACGCCCTGCATCGGCATTCCCATCGCCAATCACGACAACAATCAGCACAGCGCGAATGAGAATATTCGGTTGCAGAATTTGTGGGATGGGATCGAGACGATGGCGGCGCTGTTGACGATGAAGTAACAGGACTTCAGTTCTGTTCGAGCGCCACTTGCAACGTCACAGTCGTGCCTGCGTCTCAATGATACTTGTAGAAATTGAAGCTAGTTGATCAACGCCTGATAGACCAGGGCCGGGAATTTACGGCCAATGTCGGTGCTGTTGGGAATCTGCTGGATCATCAGCACCAATGTCAGCCGCGCCTGGGGATCAACCCGATAGATAGTCCCGTACGCTCCGCCCCAGCCGTAAGCGCCCACCCCATCCATGCCGTTGGCCCCGTAACGATCCGTCGTCTCAAATCCATAACCGAAACCAAGGCCGGTCTGTGAATGTAGCGTCCCGGACTGGTTGGTTCGCATCAGCATTGCCGTGCGAGGCGACATGATGCGTACCCCATCGAGCATCCCGCCATTGCGCGTCATTTCCAGAAAACGGGCGTAATCGCGCGCTGTCGAGAGCAAGCCCGCGCCACCGGCAAAACTCTTACGCGGCCCGTCAACATAATGTCCCTGTCCTTTGGCCCCATCAGGCGCGCGCACGGCTAGTCCGTCTTTGCTGGCGTAGACCGTCGCCAACCGGCCACGTTCAGCCGGTGGCAGGAAAAATTGCGTGTCTTTCATGCCCAGCGGTTTCGTGATGCGCTCACGAATAAACTGATCCAGCGGCATTCCGGAAGCTCTTTCGACCACGGCGCCCAGAATGTCCGTGTTGTAACCATAGACGTAGGACTCGCCAGGTTGCGCCACAAAGGGCAGCGTGCCCAGCCGTTCCATAGTCACGCCCACAGGTTCATCCTTGTCCGCCGTGTACCAGCCAAAACCGGCAGCCGGGCCTAAACCTTTGGCTTCGTATAAAGCCGCCACTTCGGGTTGCGTGCCATAAGAAATGCCCGCCGTATGAGTCAGCAAATCGCGAATCGTGATCTGCCGTTTAGCTGGGACAATCTCAACGCCACTCTCTTTTTTAACCGCAACCTTGGTTTCACGGAACGTCGGAATAAAGCGGCTCACGGGATCATCCAGGCTGAGTTTGCCTTCTTCCATGAGAATCAGCACGGCCGCGCTGGTAATCGCCTTAGTCTGTGACGCGATGCGAAAGATGGTATCGCTGGTCATTTTGCGACTGGATTCCTTATCCGACCAGCCCAGGGCGCGTTCGTACACAGGGCGTCCATCTTGGAGGACAAGCGCGACAATGCCGGCGAGTTGGTTTTTATCTATATATTCTTGGAGAACACTGTCGAGACGCGCGAGGCGCACGGAATCCAATGTCGCGCCAACCTGCGAGTTTGTTGGCGCGGACGGTTTCGCCTGCGCTAGCGCAAGGGCATTGCAAAGAACAAAGGTGAGCAATAATGACAGTAGTCTTTTGGGCATAGAGACCTCCGAAAATTGATTGGGAATTGAGCGCGGACATCATGCGTGCAGATGCCCACACAGGCAAGGCGGCGCGACATCAATGCGTATTTTCATATTGTTTGTCGAGGGGCAGGATTACAATACGGCGGTGGCTGGACTCGGCGTCAGCGTGCATATTATTTTCTTTCAGTAGCACAGCATTTACGACAAGCTGCAAGTTCATGGTGAGGCTTCGGCAAACCGGTTTGCCGAAGCCTCACCATGAACTTAAGGATTACGTCGAAATTGCGACTTCGTGTCGCACCAGTAAAAGATGTGACGATTTACAGCGAGGATAAACATAATGCTACTAAATATGCTCACGATGGTTTCTATGGCCGTGGCTTGCGGATGGGCGCAAGCACCAGAGGGACGATGGGACGGAACGATTACATACGGCACTCTGAACGTTCCATTCCAAATCCATTTCGAACCCAACGGCAAAACGCTCACGGGCTCTTTCGTGAATGGCGACACCCGCGTCTCTTCCACGGAGGGTAGCTTTGACGGGAAGGCTGTACGCCTCACTTTCGGAGCATCCGGTACACGGCTGGAGGCTACGCTAGCGGATGGGCAACTCAAGGGCACTATTGGGAGTGGTGGGCAAGACATGCATCTGTTCACCGCGTCACAGTTCTGTTCGTGCGCCTCCGAAGGCGATGCAGGCCCGGATATATCGGGAACTTGGGAAGTGCCGGACTCCAACTGGCGTCTGACAATCCGGCGGAAAGGCGAAGACACCCTTGTCACCGTTTCGCGCCCGAGCGGCGAATTGGGACCGTTAGCTGGACGCTTTGACGGATTGACCTTCATGCTTCGCTACTTTGATGGAGTCCGTGCCGCCCTGCTTGAAATCGAGCAGCGCAAGGACGGCGGCCTTGACTTGAAATTCAAGGAACCGGGTACAGACGTAAAAAAGTATCGGGCAGTCCAAGCGACAACCCGAAAGTAAGCCCGGCCCGAAGATCAATGATTTTCTCCTGATGTCACGCCCTGTCGCCGCAGGGACACAGTTAATTCAAATCGGAAGCGATGGCGAAGGCGCTGCAAAATCGGCCGGTTTGAAATACGTAGTTGAAAGGTGCAGAAGGAAATCGAAATGATGAAATGAAAGCAGGTCAAAGGCTGGAAGCTTATGAGCGATCAGCTTTCGTCTTAGAGACTCAAATAGATTTCATTGTCGTAATCCACCAAGCCGAATCTGAGCAATTGCAACCAACCTTGTCGGCCCAACAAGTTGCGTTTGATCGCGTCAGATTCGGCGAAATAGACAAAGCTCTGAAATTGCAGCCCCAGGCTTTCTAGCACTACTTCGTGGCCGAACGCCGTCAACGTATCAGTCAGGGTAGAGAATTCCCGCTGGAGTCCGTTTTCAATCGCAATGCCGAGAAACTCGCCAATGCCGCGCTCGAAGAGACAAACCTGCGAGCCGCAATCAATTTTGGCGTAGCAATGCGCTTCGTTGCCGCCGTAAGAGAGCACCACTTCCAGAGGAATGCCCACTTCCTGCGAGTCGTAGCGATGTTTCTTGCTGAAGTTCAGTTGATAAGACATGGTCAGAATCCGATGTAAGGCGGTGCGTCAGGGCTTTCGACAAAAACAACCAGCGCATCGGAAACGCCCGCTGCACGCGCTGCCGTAGCAACTTCCTTGAAACTTTTCCCGTGAGCGATCAGCCGCTGACCTTCGAGCGCCACATATTGACCGGCGTATTCGCTCTGATGCGCGCGCAACCATTCGTTTTCGCGGGAGCGATCTTTGACGGAAAGATTTGTGGCTAAGACGCGCGGCGCAGGCATATCCCCATTCGCAGATTCAGGTGCGCCCAGTGCCTGCCATTCTTCCAACTCTGCCTGAAGCTCTGCGCTCATCGGCGTATCTGTCACCGGCACGAGCAGGACGCCGCTCTTGGTCTCGATCAGGCGAACAGTCGTATTAGGTTTGAATCCATAACGTGTTTGCACTGCGTCGGGCAAGGCGACCTTGCCATCGTCTTCAATGGTCAATGTTTCAAGCATAGTTTGCTTCTCCTATAGTTGATCTGCGCGCCGATTATAACGCACTCTGCTCCGGCTGCCTCAACGCTTCTTCACCAGCGCGGTTTGCTGGTTATTGAAAACGTCCGTTATAGAGTGCTCTGAGTAAAAGCCGGCAATGTTTAGGCGACCCTTGCTTTGCACCAACTACTATTTTGAGGGAAGCAGCTTGTCCATTGCGTCGAGGTGAAGTTGGTTACGCACCTCGTATGCAAGGTTTTTGTACGACTGCTCGTACTTGCCGCTACCGCCAAAGTCTCGGCTTGGGATCCAGTCTTTCACGTTTTCATTACTTTCTAATGGCGTGAACAGCATCCGGGACATATAAACGAACTCGACACCGAGACGTTTCAGTTCTGAACCAAGTAACCACCCCGATGTAGTGCAAAGAGTATGAACCGCTGTTGATTGGTCGAGTATCTGCTGTTTAACTCCCTTGTCTGCCGGGTTGCCCATTGTGGCATGTTGGCAAGTCCTCTGATATAGATTGTCGGCGGCTTGCATCAAGGCTAGCGCAATCTTGAATTTCTCAGGATATATCTGTCGGTAGATGTCTAACCTACGAGTACGCTCATTGAGTTTATAGGTAATAATTGAGCCAATGGCGCCACCTAGCAGAGCGCAAATTCCAGTGATTATTGGAGAGCCAAACTGTAGCCAGAAAGAGGGCATAGATGTTTACTCCATATCGCTGTACTCCGTTGCCATACAGCGCTTCGCAGACGAATCAAGGTAGCTTTCTTATGTTGGGTTAAGCTCACAAATAGTTTTTGCAGTGGCAATATAATGTTCCATCCACCACGTAGCAAAAAGATGTAGTGTAATTGGATTAGTTTCTTGAATATCAATGTCTTGAAGCCAAGTTCTTGACCAAGACATCCATTTCGGATTATCTGCTGGAAATAGTAGCTCTGATAAATGGTAATTGCTCACGACAATCCTGAGAATTTGGTATTCTCAGACTGACCATGCCACTGCCCACAACTGACCAACTCGAAAATCTCGCGCAGGCCGAACTGGTGACACTGGTCAAAGTGTTGCTCACCGAGCTCCAGCAATTGCAGGAAGAGAATCGTCAGTTACGAACCGAATTGGAAAAATTGCGTAAGCCGCCCACCAATTCTCGCAACTCCTCGCAACCTCCTTCGCGTGATCAAAAGAGCAATGCGCCGCCAGGCCTACCGCATAAGAAGCTGGGGCCACCTTTCGGTCATGCGCGTGCGGTGCGTGCGTTGATAGACAACCCGGATCAAACTATTTGCGCTCCGGTGGCAGAGTGCGAGCAGTGTCAGCACGATCTACGTGGCGTTGCGGCCGAGCAGATCGTGCGTCGTCAAATCACCGAGTTGCCTGAGTTCAAGCCGGTCGTTATTGAGACTCAACAACACCTCGTGCGCTGTCCGCAGTGCCAGCAACTCAATCGCGCGGCACTGCCCGCCGGGCTGGCAGCCGAGCGTTACTTCGGCCCACGCCTGGAAGCGACGGTGGTCTATCTCAAACAGCAACAGCACCTGAGTTATGAGCGGATCGTCGTGACGCTCCAGGAACTGTTCGGGGTTAGCTTGAGCGAAGGTGGCGTGGCCACTATCCTCGCGCGAGCCGGCGCGCAAGCCGCCGAGCCAGCGAACTCGATCAAGCAAGCCGTCAGCCGCAGCCCCGTCATCAAAAGCGACGAGACCAGCACACGCATCAAAGGGCGCAACTGCTGGCATTGGGTTTTCATCGGCGCTGAAGCTGTCTATCACCACATCGCGCCGCGCCGTAACGCTGCCGTCATCAAAGCCGTCATGGGTGAGCGCGTCGCCGCAGTCTGGGTCTGTGATTGTTTCGGTGCACAACTGAAAGCGCCCAGCCAGGTCTTTCAACTTTGCCTGCAACATCAACTGCGCGACCTCCAGCGCCTGCTGGAAGAGCAACCCCGCCAGGCTTGGGCCGCTAGGCTGCAAAAGCTTTTTCGGGAAGCCATCCATCTCAAACATCGCTTTACTGAGCAACCAGCAAAACTGACACTGCGCGGCTATCTGCGCCGCACGACAGAACTCGAAAACCGACTTGATGAACTGCTAAGGCGGAAGCTAACTTCGGCGGCGACCCACAATTTACAAGTCCGCTTCACCTTGCATCGCGACAAGCTGCTCGTCTTCCTCTACTACCCTGAGGTGCCACCGACGAACAACCAAAGCGAGCAAGCTTTAAGGACGTCAGTTATTCATCGCAAAGTCACCAACGGGTTCCGGTCTGATTGGGGGGCACAAGCTTATGCCGATCTGCAATCAGTGATTGCTACGGCAAAGCTCAAAGGTCAAAAGATATTTGAAACACTCGTCAATCTGATGGGAACCTCTGTGCTGCAATTCTTGGATTATTCATACCCGTGAGTAATTACTGTGTTTCTTTCTCGCTCGGAATTAATAATCCCCGCCTTGGTTGAACATTCATAGTGGCGTTCTCAACAAACTCATCGAGTAAAACTTGAGCCAATTCGGCTGAAGGCACATTTTTCTTGAACATATTCAATTAAACCCCTATCTGTGTCTTTACCTGTAGTATTGAACTCGCCTAAGTAATCCTCTGAAAGAAAGGCTAAAAACCAAATCACTTATATCGCACCCCGTGTTTGATCACCAAATCCACACGCTGCAATAACACAATATAGCGCAGCACGTCGCCGCGCACCGCGATAACGTCAGCATACTTGCCCTCGCTGATCGTGCCGTAATCCTTGTCCGCTTTCATCGCCACTGCGGGCCAATAAGTGGCCGCGCTAATGGTGAGCATCGGATCAACGCTGAGCAGATTGACCCACGCATCCAGCTCACGCCAGGTGGACGAGCTGTGAAACTTCATCGGGATGCCGCTGTCGGTGCCGATCAATTGCACCACGCCTGCTTCGCGCAGTTGCTGGAACTTGCGGGCCAGCGTCGGGCGGCGAATCGGGTTGAGTTGAAAGTAGCCGAGTTGGTCGGGGTGCGCGACGGATTGTTTGATGTCGGCGATGATGTTGTCAGGCAAGCCGACGTGCCAGGCCGGGTCGTCGAGTTGTTCCGAGTTGTCGCGCAGGTATTCGTAGTTGAACAGCCCCTCGATCGTCGGTGTCCAGAAGAGCGGCCCTTTGTTCATCTGCGCCGTGCGCTCGCGGATGGCAGCAATCACGTCGGGCGGGTATTCGGGCGCGGACGAGAGGCCCGTGTGCTCGAAGCAATCCACGCCTACTTGCAAGCCGCGCCGAATCTCTTCGGGCCGGTGCGCGTGCGCGACGACGGGCAGGCGGCGCTGGTGCGCTTCGTCCACTACGGCGCGGACTTCGTCGAGCGTCATTTCGTCCTGGTCTATCAGCTTGATGACGTTGACGCCCGCTTCGGCCAGATGGCGGACTTTGGCGCGCGCATCGTCAACACCATTCACACCCCAGCGAAAGTAGTCGGTGCCGGGATAGGGCGCGTGTTGAATGAACGGGCCGGAGACGTAGAGCGTCGGGCCGGGGATTTTGCCAGCGTTGATTGCGTCGCGCACTTCGGTGCTCTCTTTGAGCGGCGCGCCCAGATCGCGCGCGCTGGTCACGCCGGCGAGCAGCAGTTGGTTGGCCGACGCGGGCATGATCACCGAGCCGAGCAGCGGTGGATAGGTTTTGTCCCAATGCGCGTAATCACTGTGGCCGTTGAGCATCGTATGCACGTGCATGTCCCACAGGCCCGGCAACACGCTCATGCCTTCGGTCGAGATCACTTCGGCCTCTTTAGGCACGGCGAGTGTGCCGAGCTGGCCGACGGCTTTGATGCGTTCGCCCTCGATGATGATGACGCTGTTGCGTAGCGTCTTGCCGCCGTGGCCGTCAATCAACGTGCCGCCGACCATGGCTTTGACGTGGTTGTTCTGCGCGGCGGGTTGAGTGGTGGCAGTTGAAGGAAAAGGCAAAGCGACGGACAACAGCGAGCCGATGCCGAGGAAGATAGCGACGAGCAGCTTTTTCATAGGGGAACCTCCGTGAGCGGTTCGATTAGTGGAGCGAGATTATGGAGGTGTTTTGCTCCGAAAGGCAAAAAAGATTGGAGTTACACGGGGGCTGCACCGCCATCGAACACAAGCAGAGAAACGCCTTTGTCTTTACTGCTCTGTATGCCGTTGTGGTTGAGCTTGCGCGCTTTGGCGCAGGGCTAAAACGTAATATATAACCAGTTTGCCCACCTCGACACGTGACGTGGTCGGTGTGTGAAGCTGAGTTGGTGGCTTGCAATTGTTGACGCAAGGAAACCACGTCTGTTTTTTCTGCTACAAGTTGCGTTCACCATTCGGTTCTCACAAACAGCCGCAAATCCGCGCCAGTGTAACAAACGCTTTGCAGCCGCCTTCTGCCCGGCGGTTTAGCATCCCAAATAACTTTTGACACAGTTCATTCCAAAAGCGCACTTCCGACAGACTGGAGAGATTGTATGAACAACACAACGATTCAACGCTTGGTTTTCCGTCGTAAGGTTTGGGTGTTAAGCCTTGTTTCCGTCTGGGTGTGTCTTCTTGTCGCAACTACGCCGACACGACATCAAGTGCAAGGGGCTGAACTGAACGCCAGCCCGGCTACCGCCAAGTTGATGTTCGATTTGACGGGCGCAGATGGTCCGATTTCGACGCTGGCTGGTGAGGGCGATTATGTTTACGCCGGAGGCAGCTTTAGCACGATTGGCGGAGTGAACGCGAATGGTGTGGCGCGATTTAATGTCAAGACAGGTGTGTGGACGACGTTGGGGACGGCGACGACTTCGACCGGCAATGGCGTTGCTGGCTTTGTCGAAGACATCGCCGTCAGCGGCAATGATGTGTATGTCGTGGGCGGGTTCAGCCGGGTTTATCAAAACGCGACGACCAATGTGAGCGCCAACAACGTAGCGAAGTGGAACAGCGCGACTGGTGTATGGTCGGCGCTGGGTAGCGGCAGCGGCCTGAGCGCCAATGGCGTTAATCAACGCGTAGACAAAGTGTTGGTGAGCGGCAGCAATGTTTACCTGGGTGGCGCATTCTCGGCTGCTTACAATGCGGCTGGCAACAGCGTCTTCACTAACGGCGTCGCGCGCTGGAACGGCTCGGCGTGGGCGGCGTTGGGCAATGGCAGCGCGGCCAATGCCAACGGCGTCGCGGGAGGACAGGCCTGGGTGCACGCTCTGGCGCTGATTGGCAGCGATCTTTATGTGGCCGGTTCTTTCAACAAAGCCATCAACAACACCGGCAATGAAGTGAGCGCGAATTACGTGGCGCGCTGGAATACGGCGACGAACACCTGGGCGGCGCTCGGCACGGGCAGCGGCGAGAAAGCGAATGGCACAGATTTCAGCGTCAGCGCGTTGGCTGTGAGTGGCACCGATTTGATCGTCGGGGGCGGCATTTTTAATGTGTACAACAGCGCCGCCAACATTGTGCGCGTGAATGCCGTAGCACGCTGGAATGGGACGACGTGGACGGTTTTCAACGGTGTGGCGGGCGCTAACAAAAACGGCGTGAGCGGCTATCTCAATACGCTTCATGCCAGCGGCAACAATGTCTATCTAGGCGGCGCGTTCTCGCAGGGCAACAATGCTGATGGCACAGGCGTCAGCGCCAACAACATCGTGCGCTGGAATGGCACCGGCTGGCAGGCGTTTGGCGCTTCGACTGGCAATACTGGAAATGGTTTGGATACGCAAGTGCAAGCGATCCTGGCGTTGGGCAACGATGTTTACGTGGGCGGCAATTTCCAGAAGGCTTACAACAGCAGCAGTAGTTCGGTAGATACGCCGCGTATCGGTCGTTGGAACGGCGCGAGTTGGTCGGATGTGGTCGGACAATCCATGAAAAATTTGGCCTGCGCTTCTTCTGCCAGCTACGGCAATACGCGCTTTGCCAGCGAACAGATCATTTCGGCCTTTGGCACCGGGCTGGCAACGGGGACGCAAGTCGCCAGCAGCTTGCCGTTGCCGACCAGCTTGGCCGGAACCACGGTGCGAGTACGCGACAGCGCGGGGACAGAGCGCTTGGCGCCATTGTTTTTTGTATCAGCGGGCCAGATCAACTACCTGCTTCCCGAAGGCACGCTAAACGGGAACGCGATAGTCACCGTGACAGCGGGTGATGGTTCGCTTTCCGGTGGCACGTTGCCGGTGCAAACAATTGCGCCGGGACTGTTTACCGCCAACGCTAGCGGGCAAGGCCTTGCTGCCGCTGTCGTGTTGCGCGTGAAAGCAAACGGCGCGCAAAGTTACGAAGCGGCTCTGCGGTTTGACACGAGCACTAACAAGTTTGTCGCGGTGCCCATTGATCTAGGCCCCACGACCGATCAGGTCTTCCTGATCCTTTATGGCACAGGTTTTCGCAAACGCAGTTCGTTGACGAGCGTCACGGCTCAAATCGGCGGCACAACTGCCGAGGTGCTTTATGCGGGCAAACAAGGAGACTTGGTGGGCGTGGATCAAGTCAACTTGCGCATCGCGCGCACGCTGAGCGGGCGTGGTGATGTAGATATTGTGATAAGCGTGGACGGTATCCCCGCCAATGTTGTGCGTATCAACATCAAGTAAGAGTTCAACAGCTTTGCTGTCGCTGTCTGCCGATCAGACTGCGACCATCACGGACTCTTTCATCAACGCTTCAATCTCTCTCACTTCCTTCGGTACGCCGGTCGTCAGCACTTCGTAGCCGTTCTCCGTCACCAGCACGTCATCTTCGATGCGCACGCCGATGTTGAAATACTCTGCGGGCACGCCTTCCGCACCGGCAGCGATGTAAATGCCGGGTTCGACCGTGAAGACCATCCCGGGTTCGAGCTTGCGCCAATCGTCTTCAACTTTGTAACGACCTACGTCGTGCACATCCATACCCAGCCAGTGGCCGGTGCGGTGCATGAAGAATTTGAAGTAGCCTTTGTTCTCGATGATCTCTTTGCGGTCGCCGGAGAGCAGCCCCGTAGCGAGCAATTCGTCGGTCACGACCTCGACGGCTTTCTCGTGCAGCTTCATGAAACTCTCGCCGGGTTTGACCATTTCGATGACAGCTTTATTGGCAGCAAGCACGGCTTCGTAGACGGTCTGTTGCGCTTTGCTGAATTTGCCGTTGGCGGGAAAGGTGCGCGTGATGTCGCCGGAGAAGACGTTGTATTCCGCGCCCGCGTCAATCAACACCATGTCGCCGTCTTTGATCTGGTCGTTATTGGTGTTGTAGTGCAGGATGGTTGTGTTGAAGCCGGAACCAACGATTGATGGGTAGCCGACACCAGTTGCGCCCTGTTTGCGAAAGACGTATTCGACCAGGGCTTCGAGTTCGTATTCGTACATGCCGGGTTTGCAATGCTTCATTGCGGCGACGTGACCGGCAGCGCTGATTTGGGCGGCGCGGCGCAGATTGGCAATATCTTCGTCGTTTTTGCGCAGACGCATTTCGTGAACGAGCGTGATTGGGTCAATGATCGTGGTCGGGCCGTATTCACCGTAGCGCACGCGTTCGCGCATGCGTGTGAGCATGGCAATTAGCTTCAAATCGAAATGTTCGTTCTGGCCAAAGCGAAAGTAGAGCTTGTCAGCGGTTTTCAGATATTGGGGCAACACTTCAGGCAATTTGGCGATGTCGTAAGCTGCATCGGCGCCGTGCGTTTTGATTGCGCCTTCTACCCCAGCGCGCAGACCTGTCCAGATTTCTTCTTCCTTGACGCGCGGGCGGACAAAGAGGACGTATTTGTGTTGCGGATGGTTGGGCGCGAGCACGGCGACGCAATCGGGTTCGTTCAAGCGCGTCAGGTAGTAAAAATCGGTATCCTGACGAAATTCAAAATCTGTGTCCTGATTACGGCGGACTTCATGGGCACTGGCAAAGACGGCGATGCTGTTGGGCTCCATCTTGCTGCTAAACTCGTTTAAGCGTGCGGGCTTCATGGTGATTGAGTGCTCCTTGAAAAAAATAGAGCAACCATTTCAGGTTGCTACGGAATGAGGGCAAGTTTGAAGATGAATTGCGGCGCAGTCAATAAGACAGCGAAATCAAAGCGATAAACGTTGAGACAAAATAGGCCACAGATGAGACGTGTAAAACGGGTCAGGACAGATCAACAAATCTGTGTGCATCCATTTCATCCGTGGCCTATTCGATCACTCATCAATGCGCCACAGCGCCACAGCCCGGCTCTGGATTCATCGCGTTGCCGGGCGGGTAGTCTCTGGCGGAAGTAAATTCCTTGAGCGCTTGGCAATTGATCAGCGTTGAGAGACTGTCTTTCGCCGCCGCCTGATAGCTGCGCTTCAAGGCTTCGCGCAACTCTTCAGGCGTGCGGACGTATTCACCGCGCGCGCCCAAGCCTTCGGCCATCTTGTCGTAGCGCAGGTTTTCCTGGAAGACGTACATGTGCATCGAACGCGCAGAGGTCGCGGCGTTCGGCCACATGCCCCAGGAGTTGTTGTTGTAAACGACGGTGATGACGGGAATCTTGTACTTGGCCGCTGTTTCCAGCTCGAACATGCTGTAGGCAATGCCTGCGTCGCTGGTCACGCAGAGCGCCGGAGCGCCTTTGTAAGCGGCTTGCGGCCCGACGCCGCGCTGCACGGCTGCGGCTGCGCCGATCACCATTGCGAGATCAGGGCCGATAGCGCCGTACTGATAGGCGCAGACCACACCCTGTCCGGGACGGTTGGCGCGCAGCCAACGCCCGGTGTAATTCCCAATCGTCCAGCCGCCCAACCCGGTCACAGTCTGTTTCGGATCAATCTCGCCCTTGTAAAGAAACTCGTGAACTTCTTTGCCGATCACCGCTGGGTGCAGATGATTGGTGTCGCGGCTGTACTTCAAACCGAGATCATATTGGCCGTGAATCAAATCGCTGTACTTCTTGCGCGCTGCCGCCAACTCAGCCACCCACGCATCGCGTTTCTTGCTGGGCAGACTGTTGGCCAACGCTTCTAGGAAGATTTTCTCGTCGCTGACAATGCCGAGATCGAGCGGCCAGTTGCGGCCCAAATCTTCAGGCACGGGATGCACGCGAATCGCTTTGACATCCGGGTTGAAGCGGAACTCGCCCGGACTCGGCATGCAATATTGGCCAACGAAGATAACCAAATCGGCGCTCATCAAGGCATCGGGCGTCACGCTCGCCGACAAGCGATGATCGTCGGGGAAATGACCGCGTGACGGGCCTGAGGTGACAACGGCCATCTCGTGTTTTTCAACTACATGCTTTAACACATCCCAAGCCTTGCCGTGAAAGATGCCGTGTCCGGCCACTAGGAGCGGACGCTCAGCTTTGTTGATCATCTCCACTGCCTTCTGCACGTCTTTCGGCGCGGGATGCGGGCGCGATTCGGAGCGATACTTCTCTTTGCCGTAGTAATCCTTGAGCTTAGTCGGATCGGTGAAACGCGCGCGCGCGACTTCACCGGGGAAATCCAGGTGCACCGGGCCGGGCACGCCGGATTTCATATTGCGGAACGCATACGCGCCATACTCCCACACGCGGTCGGGCGCGATCAGGCGCTTGCCGTATTTTTTCATGCCGGTCGTGATCGGTTGCTGATAACCAGTTTGGATGAAGGTTTCACGGTCATCGCCCGCGATCTGCATGTTGCTGGCTAACACGAGCAGCGGCGTGCGCGCGGCAGCCGCGGCGGCAATATTCATAATCATGTGTGTGAAGCCGGGGCCTTCTGTGCCTGAGCATGCCGTGGCTTCACCTGTAACGCGCGAGAAACCATCGGCAGCCGCGCACATCGCGCCTTCGGTACGTCCACCGTAGGTTGGTATACCTGCCGCCGCAATGGCATTGATAACGGTGTAGTTGCCAGGGCAGCAGAACATTGCAGCGAGGTCTTCTTCCTTGCAGAGTTTGGCAAAGACCTCGGCGCCGGTCATCCCTTGCCCCTCGAATGAACCCGGTTTGGCTGCTTCATTCAACGAGGCGGGAATCTCTTTGGGAAGCCGAATGGAAGGAATCTCGGCGTCTGAGCCAGCGAAGATTTTGGTGTTTGTGCCTACAGCGGCAACAACCGCACCGGCTGCCGGAGCCGAGTTCAGGAGAAACTTCCGGCGGGTGCTGTCTATTTCATTGCGGTTATCTCGTGTCTTCTTTTTCATAATGCAGTTCCTCTCTGAGCGGTAATTAGTTGGGTTTTTCTTCCTGCAGCTTCGGCCTTTGTGACTCCGGCCACAGGCTACGGATGAAGTTGACCAGATGCCACAGGTCTTCTTCTTTGCGAATCAGCGTTTTGTAGGGCGGCATAGTCAGGCCCGCGCCGTCGCGAATGCTGCGGAAGATTTCGCCTTCGGAGGTGCCACTCTTCCAGAGCTTCGGGTCGGTCAGGTTGGTCGCATCTGCGACCACATCCACTTGCGCTTTGCCGTCAGTGCCGTGACACGCTGTGCAGTCGTTGGCGAACAGTGTGCGGCCCCGATTAATCGAGCTTTTGGTAAATGGCACAGGGCTTTTGAGCTTCTTGGCCTCTTCCGGGGTCAGTTTCTCTTTGTCACTCTGCGCCGTGATGAAAGCAGATGAAGCGAAACTTTGGGCGTAGCTTACACCCAGTGCCAACGCTATGCCCAGGGTAATTGCAATGACTTTGCGCCGTGGCATGTGATTTCTCCTTAATGAGGGCCTGTCCGGTTTTTAGGGCGGATTACATTTTGTCCGGGTCGAGATTAAAGGTCTCGACCAAGTAATCAAAGTATTTTCCGTCGAGCAAAAAGGTCAGAAAGATTTCGTGTGTCAGATGAATGAGTTTGCGCGTGCCGTACTCGCAATCACCGTTGATGACTTTGGCGGTCAGCGCGACGTTGCCGCCGCGATTACTGGGTCGAATCTGCGTTCGGCGGCTGTCAATGCGCCGATGTTCGGGCAACTCGTCAGCGTGTTGCGCAGCGATGAATTGCTTTAACTCCTGATACATCGTGGAAGCAGTTGGCACGTTGGGCAGCACAAGCGGAAAGCGCAACGTGTTTTTCTGCGCGTCGTAAATCAACTCGAAGGTCTGGTCACGATGCCAGAGCATTTTGAACGTTGCCTTTCCCTGGCGGACAGGCCCCTGGCTGAAGCCGCGAAAGACGCCACGCTGGGCGTAGTTTCCCAGCGTCTCAGCCACGAGTTGAATGCGTGCGCGAGTTGCTTCAGCCATCTTCCTTCTTTCAGCTTTGTAAAGTCGCTGTACTGGTGTGGCGCAAGTATAAACGCTTTGCCCAGTGGATTGCCAAATTGCGCGGCTGAAAAGCGCAAGTTAGAATGCGCCGGAAATATCATCTGCTCGTCATCAAATTGTGAAGCTTCAAAGGCAATCTTATATTTATGAATACGACTGCAACAATGACCCAATCCCTGACCGAGTTGTTAAACCGCATCACCCGACACGAACGTCTAGCGCAAGACGAATGGCTGCGCGTCATCAACGAAGCCGCGACGGAAGATTTGCGCCGTCTGGCCGATAATTTACGCCGCGAGTATCACCCGGACAATGCAGTGACCTATGTGGTTGATCGCAATATCAATTACTCGAACGTCTGTTTCTCGGTCTGTAACTTCTGCGCGTTTTACCGCAAGCCAGGCCACGCGGAAGGCTACGTGCTGAGCTACGAGGAGATTTACCAGAAGGTCGAAGAGATGATCGAGATCGGCGGCAGCGGCGTGTTGATGCAGGGCGGATTGCATCCTGATCTGCCGTTGGATTGGTACAAGAATCTGCTACGCGAATTGAAGACGCGCTATGGCATTCATCTGCACTGCTTCTCACCGACCGAAATTTATGGGATGACGAAGACGTTTGGAATGAGCTACTACGATGTCATCAAGGAGTTGAAAGAAGCGGGGCTGGACAGCATTCCGGGTGGCGGCGGCGAGATTCTGGTGGACGAGATTCGCCGCAAACGGCGCACAGAATGCAACGCGCAGGAGTGGTTGGACGCGATGGAAGCCGCGCACAAACACAATCTGGCGACGACAGCGACGATGATGATCGGCTACGGCGAGACACTTGAGCAGCGCATTCAACATCTGGAAAAACTCTTCCAATTACAGGAGCGTTCGCGCGGGGCGGGCAAGACTGGTTTTGTCTCATTCATCCCGTGGACGTTCCAGCCGGACAACACGGCGATTGGCAAGATCATTCCTGACCGGCTGCCAGCGGAAGAGTATTTGCGCTGGCTGGCATTGGCGCGCTTGTATCTGCACAACATTCCGAATGTGCAGGTGTCTTGGTTGACAGTTGGATTGGCGGATGGGCGGCGCGGCTTACATTTTGGCGCAAACGACATCGGCTCGACGATGATCGAAGAGAACGTGATTTCAAAAGCAGGCGCAAATCACAAGGCGACGGAAAATATGCTGCGGCAGGTCATCATTGAAGAAGGCTTCACGCCGATTAAACGCAAAGCGGATTACACGCGGTTGGGGTGAGCGGTGAGCCGCGTGTTTATCGGCCCACCGCAATCTCATCCTTTATTGCCGTGATGTTTCGCCAACAGGCGCGACCGTTTTCTCCTTCAAGAAGCGCTTGAAGAAATCGTCCAGTGCATTGAACGCAATCAGCCAGCGGCTGAAAAGCAGCGAGTCGTGCACATCATCCGGGAAGACAATCAATTCGTGGTAGACGTTGTGCGCACGTAGCAATTGCACCAGCCCCGTCGTCTGTGAGAAGGCCACGTTGCGGTCGTCATCGCCGTGGATGAGCAAGACCGGCGACTTCCATTTCTCGATCTGCGAGATGGCCGAGGCTTGATAGGCGACATTCTTCGGGTCTACTGAATTGCCCCAGAGATGCACGCCAGCCAGGTCCACCCCGGCGGCAAAGATGTCTGAATTGTGCGCCAGGGCTTGCGCCGTCAAAATGCCGCCATACGAGAGGCCCCAGATGCCGACGCGTTTCGGATCAACGTCTGCGCGGCTCTGCAAGTACTTGCCCGCCGCCAGCACATCTTGATATTCGGAGTTGCCGCGACCGCCGCGCCGTGGCGCATTCCTGAAGTCCTTGCCATAGCCGATGCCGCTGCGATAGTTGACCGACAGCACGACGTAGCCCTGGCTCGCCAGGTACTGATTGACGGCGTAGGCCATGTGATAGAAATGCATGTAGTGATAACCAAGCAGCATTTGACGCTGCGGGCCGCCATGGACGAAGACAAGCGCAGGCCGCCGCTCTCCCGACTGAAGATCTTTTGGCAGGAAGAGTTGAGTATGAAATTTCAGGCCGTCTTCGGCAGTAAGAAGAATATTCTCTGGGGTGACCTGCTCTTCCAGTGGGAAGTCTTTCGACAAGATCGGGAAGATGACTTGCGGTTTGCCTCCGGTGGCTGGCACTAAAGCAACTGACTGCGGCTGCTTGGTGGTGGCGTTTAAGACTGCCACTTTGTTGCCGGAGGCCAGCACCGCCGGATAGGTTTCGATACTCTCGCCATTGGTCAATTGCACCGCCGTGCCCCCTTTAGTTGGCACTTTCCAAAGATGGCGACGATCAATGTCACCAGCATTCGTGCAGTAGAAGAGCTGTTGGCCATCGCTTGAGAGCCAAGTCTGTTCGACCATGCCTTCGCCGGGCGTGAGCGTAATCGGCTCCGCTGCGCCACCGCTGAGCGGCACTGAATAGTAGCGAATCCATTGTTGTGGTTCGGCTGAAAAGATCACGTGTTCAGCGGCCCATTGAAGATTGTTGATCGCGTTGAATTGATTATCGTTTGGCGCGCTGTGCCAGAACTCGTGTCCTTGCCCGGTCTCCACATCGGCCACCCAGAAGGAGAGTGTGTAGCCGCCTTTGAAGGCCGCGCGCGTGAGACCGGGGATACGCGGCTGCTGCGGTTGCCCTCCTTCGCCCGTTTCGTCCTCGCGCTCTCGACCTGGAAATGTGCCCGGCGGTCTGCCGGGGAAGCCTTGTCTGCCTTGCCCTCCCTGTCCTTGTCCGCTGGCCAAAACTTGAATGCCAAACGGCGTGCCGGGACGTCGAATGAAGGCGATGCGCTTCCCATCGGGCGACCAAGTGGGGTTGGTATCGTGATCCACGCTCGGTGCCAGATAATTGATCTTCTGTTTCGCCACATCGTAGACGCCAATGAAGGTGTGGTCGCCACGATTGCTGACGAAGGCGAGCTTGGTGCTGTCGGGTGACCAGCGGGGATTACTGTTCGTGCCGAAAGCCAGGAAGAAAGGTTTATCAGCCTTGTCGGTTTCGGATAACGCCACGCTGCGACTGACAGGCACACGGTAGATTTGACCTTCTTTGGCAAACGCGACCCAGCGCCCATCGGCTGAGAGTTCGGGATTGCCCGCGACCGCCAGCTTCCACGGCTTGCCGCCACCGCTGGTTCGCAGCGCCCAGACCGCGCGCTCGCTGCCCTTCGGATTGCTGGTCGGGTTGGCAATCCAGCCTTCACGATTGGGCGTGTGGCCGCGGACGAAGATGACAACCGAGCCGTCATTGGAAATGCTCAAGCTAGAAAGATCGTTTCCATCGTCTGTAAGATTGGCGGTCAGCCGCACCGGTCTAAAATCGGGCGCCGCGGCAGTGTAGACGTTGCGCATGCCGCGTTCGTAAGCGATCCACGCCACACGGTCGGCTTTTCTGGCCGCGACCAGTTCGAACGGATAGGCCGGGCTTATGACCTGAGCGATAGTGAATTTCTTTTGCGCGGAGACAGCAGGAAGTAGTGTCAACGCTATCAAGGTGGCAATGAGACATATTCCAGCTTTGTGTTTGGGAAACATCTTCGATTTCTCCTTCAGGTGGAAATGGATTTTGGATCTCTGATCCTCTTGTCAAGCCAGATGAGCGACTCGGCTCTTCGCTTCGCTAAGACGGAGAGGCGAGGTATTGGGTTTCTAAATCGAAGCACAAAGTGCACCAAGCATCTGGAGCCCCGGGTCACTGCATCTCGAAAGCCACGACGGCCTTCACTCTTCCTGCTGTGTATGGCGTGCCGTTTGTGATAAGGTAAGCCTCAAGTAGTCGCGTCAATCCCTCTTGATGCGCTGCCGGAAAATAATCGGTGTGCTACGGTCCGGCTATCCCCGCCTGCCAATTCCCCTCACCGTCATTTCCAATCAAAACTGAGCAGAAAAGGAGCATCAGAAGTTTTGATGTCGTTGTTCAATGAGGTTTTAGGCGCACTTTTTCTTGGCTCTTATTTCATTGTGGGTTCGTTGATCTACTACTACGTGATCCTGCGGCAGGATGATTGAGAAGTTGAAGGAGCCTGGACTAGCGCCCCTTCAACTCCAACTACTGTGACGCAGGTAGAAAAAGAAGTTTGTTTAGGTCGCCGCTGCTTCGCTGGCTTGCGCCGCTGCGGTGGCCGGTTGCAGCTTCATCAGAGCTAGCGCCATGCCAATCGGAACTGCAATCGTGGTGACGCCCCAGAAGCGCTCGCCCGGCAAATCGCCTGCGTGTGGTAACAAGGTGTGATAGAGGATGGCAATCACCAAGGGGCCCCAGCCAATCACGAGGCCAAGCATTATTAGGTTGAGTCCGCTGGCCTGGCGCTCCTCGGCGCTAGCTTTCAAATAACTGAAAATCACCGCCAGGATGGACAGCAAAATATAGCCGCCATAAATGACCCCAACCATGGTTGAAATAAGCATAGACTTGCGCGGCCCGATGTTCGGCGTCATCAGATTGATAAAGGCGAAGAACAATCCCAGCAGCGGCGCTACGAGAAAGATCGCTTGCCGTAGCCAGGGGCGTGAGGCGAGTAGCTCTTTTTCGCGTGGGAAGTTGAGGCAGTAGTAGAGCAAGGTCGCCAACATCACTCCGACAATAAACGCGATGGCGGCGAAGATCAGCCTGCGCAAAACGGACGAAGCGATGAACGGGGCGGGCAGATACAAAAGCGCCAGCATCAGACTCAAGGCGCAGAAGAGTCTGCTCAGCCGCGTCGGATGCTTGAGATAAGCCAGCAATCCCAGAATCAGAAAAGCCAAGCCGATAAGCACGCCTGTGCCGGAGGTCGCCAGCATATCTGCCGTGGGTTGCGCCGCATAATTGAACTTGAGTGTTTGTTCGCTGCCATTGCGCGTGACGGTGAGGCTACCCTGGCTGCCAATGGCTGGCTGCCCGCGCTCGAAAAACCCGGCTACACTGCCGACCGAATGGCCGTCAATCTTTGTGACCGTATCGCCGGCCTGCAAACCAGCGGCTGCCGTCGGACTGCCCGCACGCACCTGCGTGACCACATTGTCTGGGCTAGTGGTGTAACCGGTGTAAGGCTGCTTGGTAATTTCGAGCGCGCCGAACGCGCCCCAGATGAGCAAGACAACTGCGAGGATCGAGCAAAGCGTTTTGTGGCGATTATAGTTTGTCGTCTGTTCCATGATGAGCCTCCTTATACTTGGGTGTTGACGGGCTACACAGACGGATTCCAAGCTGAAATCCATCTGTTCGAGGGTTAAATTGTTTAACCCATAATGGCCAACTGCTTCTGGAGTTATAAAACAGACTACGTGATAAGAAGTAAATGCTCGTCCGCTTGTGCTACGTAAAGATGACGACAGGATTGAAAGCTCACCGGGGCGTAAGCTACACCCGGCTACAAAACGTGTCAACGTTTGCCGCCGCGCAAACAGCAGTTCAGCCGGTTGGCGTGCGGTGACGTTGCCGCAACAGCTTTTCAAACAAATTCAGTAGTTGTGCAAACGCGAGCAAAAGCAGCACCGCAACCAGGAAGACCAACGCGCCGGAAAAACCGTGCATAAACCCTTCCGCCACCTGCGCGCCATAACGCTGCGCCATCACGCCCGTGCCCGCCACGCGTGCAGCGTTAGCCAGCACAGCAATTGGCGCGACTGCCAAAACCAGCGCCACGCGCCGCCACCAACGCTGCTCGAAAAAATAAGCGTAAACCACCGCCAACGTCAGGAGCGTCATCAACGAGCGAATGCCGCTACAGGCTTCAACGACCTGCAGCTTCAGGTGCGCGAGTTCGATGACGTTGCCTTCGCGCAGGGCCGGAATGCCGCAAGCCTTGATCGCGCGCGTGGCATAATCCGAAGCCAGCAACTGCAAGCGAAAGGTGAGCGGGTTGAAGATAATTGATGGCACGGGCAACGCGAGCAACAACAGGCCAATGGGAAAGGCCAGCCGCCGCAGCCACGCCGCGCCGTAGAAATAAAGCACCAGCCCGCCGAGCGAGAGCACGAGTGAAAGGCGCGTGGCGTATAACTCGCCGCTCAACACCCCGGCCAAGTGCAAGGCCACGGCGCACAACACCAGCAAGCCACCCAACCAAAGCTGCGGCTCGCACTTGGCCGACAGCAAGCGTTGCCGCTGCGTCCAGAGCGCATAACCGCTAATCAAAGGGATCAGAAAGCCGTGCGAATAGTTTTCATCCACGCGCCAATCGTCTACCAGACGGCGCAGCACATCGTGATAAAGCCAGAGCCACGCCCCAGCGAGCGCTGCCAGCCGCCACCAGCTTTGCCTGAAATCCGCCGCTTGCTTCACGCGCGCAAAGTAACAGACTTGCGCGCGGAGGAAAACGACTGTGCTGGCAGGCGGCTCACCCCTTGCTGATTTTTCTTTTTTGATTTTTGGCAAGTTGTGATAAGGTCTGGCCAGCATCACGTTCCGTTCCAAGCAGAGTAGGTAACCGAACAAAGCCATCCCTGGACAGTCTGGCAATCAGTCTTCCGAGCGAGCCGGCTTGTCTGTCATTGAATTGAACTACAACAGCAGCGCCAGAGTGAAGCTACAAAGCCCTAGCTTCTTTAATGACTTTGGTGGCTAATGTGATTTAATCAGGACGGCTTTGAATCCCTCAGTTACTTGCTAAATTCCCTTTTTCGCTTTTGACAATTCGAGTCCAGGTGCCCCGGTACAAATTATCTTCTGTAGGGATGGTGCCGAATGAAGCCTGAGATAATTCTGGCCGGTCGTGCTGTTTACACCCAGCAAGGCTGGTTCGCCCGATTTTTTGCTTTTTGTTCTTACCCAATCTTCTCACCTGTCCGTCGGAGAGCATCCCGTTCGACGTTAACTAGGACGATTGTCCTGCTTGCTCTGTTGAGCTTGTCGGTCGAAGTGTCTCTACTCGACGGCTCCTTTGCGCCGCACGCTCAAACGCCACCTGTGCGTATCGCGCTCGCGGTCGGTGCGTCGTATGCCGGTTTGCCGGTGACGGTCGGCGTGCCACTCGGCGAAGCCGCCGCCATGACAGACGCGGCGCAGCTCGGCTTGATTAACTCAAGCGGCGCGCCCGTGCCGTCACAAATCCGCGCGCTAGCGCGTTGGCGGGGTTCGGTCAGCGATGCGACCAAGACCTTGAAGTGGGTGTTGGTGGATTTCAAACCGACAACCGCCGGAACGTACTACCTGACACGCGCGCCGCAAACCGTGCCTGTCAGCACGGCGCTTAGCCGTGCTGACACTACTACCAGCATTCGCGTGAAGAGCGCACAGCTCGAACTGGAATTGCCAAAACTGGGCACAGAGTTGGTCAAGAGCTTCAAGCTGGGTGGCGCGGAGATGTTGCGCACACCTGTCACAGTGCAAGCCGATGTGCCACGCGCGGCGCTGGTAACAAAGCTGGAATCGCAGCCCGACTCTTTCACCGTCACCGACGCGACGCTGTTGCGCGCGGGTGACAGCGTGCGCTTTGAAAAGCTCACCACCTTGAAATGGGACATTGAAGCGGGCAGCACGAAGCTCGTAACAGCGGCTGGTGACCTGTTGGCGGGCCATCGCTACCGCATTGAGGAAGGCACAGCACGTCAGGAAGAGTTCACCGCCGGTTCGATTCCGAATCCACAGGAACTGCTCTCTGCTGCGCCAATGCGTTTTCGTCACGCGGCGGGCAGCAAGCTGCGCGATCTGACGGTCGAGACCGAGACTGCCACGGTCACAAACGCCAAAGGACAATTGGTGCAATTCAGCGCGCCCTTAAAGGTCACGCATACGACCGGCGAGAAAGTCTTCGTCGGCACCACAGGGCAAGGCTCGCAAACGGCTACGCTGAACGTCGAGAGCGCGCGTGTCGAAGAGGCCAACGCCCTGCGCGTCGTCGTGCGGCAGGATGGACGATTGCTAGCGGGCGGACAGCGGCTCACATCTTACCTAAGTTTCACACTGCGTTATTATATCTACGCTGACCAGCCGTTTGTGCGCGTGCGCTTGCAATTGACCAACAGCGGCACGTTCGGTTTTGGCGCGTATCGGCTCGGCAAAGGGCCGTACCCACAGCACGTCATCCTGCGCAGCTTGTCGGCATTAATCCCGACGGTTGGCGCGGGCAACAGCACTGTGCAAGTGCTGACAGCTAGCGACGCGCACAACAAGCTTGCTCAGAATCAAACTGGCGCAACGCTCAGCGCGGGCAGCGGCGCGACGGCCTTTGAAGTCTCCGTGCCCGAATTCACTGAAAACTTTCCGAAAGCCTTGGTCGGCAATAGCAGCGGCCTGCGCTTCGACGTGTTGCCGAACACGGGCGACGATTATTACTTCGAGGGTGCACGCGCCAAGACGACCGATTTCTATCTCGGTCGCGCGACACAAAGCGGGCGCGCGTTGACCAATTCGATTGGCGCAAAGCTTGAACCCGGCTATCTGGCCAGCACGGGCGCAGTGCGTCCAGCCTTGGTTGAAAAGCGCAACTGGGCCACCGCCTTCAGTCAAAGCAAAGAGTTGGGCGAGGCGGGCAACCGCTATGAACAACTGATGGCGAGCGCTTATGACTTGGCCTCCTGCAACGCCACGAAGCCACAATCAATTTTTGAATACCGGCAGAGCACGGAGTTTGGCGAGAATTTGGGTTGGCGAAATTTCGGCGACTTGGCGTGGGGCGATGGCTACTCGAATCTGCACTACGACCTGCCGTTCTTGCTCCTGCGCGAATATGTCCGCACCGGCGACACGCGCGCATTTCAACTCGGCAGCGAACTGGCGCGTTACCGCGCCGATTGGGGCCACTATCACGCGGACGATTATTGGGACAACGATGGCAGTTGGAATCTGAAAGGCATGGCCTTTTATGAAAAGGGCGACCACGGCACCTACCTCGAACCAAAGCCCAGCCATACCTGGATCGAAGGGATGTGGCTTTATTGGGCAATGACGGGCGACGAGGGTGTACACGAATCGGCGCTCTCAGGCAGTGAAGCTTTCCAGCGGATGAATCTCAACTTCGACAATTCGCTGAGCTGGAATGAGCCGCGCTGGATAGGTTGGCCGATCTTGGGTTTGATGGCAGCCTGGCGTTACACAGGCGACATGCGCTATCTGTCCAAAGCGCGCGACGATGTCTACGTGATAGTGGACACGGAAGAAAAATACGGGCGCAAGGGCTACTACATCTCCGAATGGGTGGATTGGGCGGTCAAGTCCGTGCAGCCGTGGGCGTGGACGGGCTACGCGCAACAAGGCGTGATTGAGTTTTGGCGCGAGACCAACGATCAGCGTGTCGCCAGCTTCCTGGTGCGCGTGGCCGATTGGTACATCGGCAAAGGCCTGACCAATCCACCGCTGCGTGGTGGACGCACTTTGAGCGATGGCACGTATCTGCCGATTGGCACTTCTTACAATTGGGTGCCGAATGCGGTGGCCGATGATCTGACCTTGCAGAGCGGCGGCATGGGCTTGCAGGTGATCGTGGCAGGCGCGCGCATCAGCGGCCGGCAAGACCTCTGGGACAAAGCGCAGCAGGTCTTTCGCGATGTGGCTTTCTACCGCGACATCCCGAACGCCGTGAGCGTGCAGCCCGGCTTCCGCGCGACAATCAGCTTCCGCTCGGCACAGTTCACTGCGTCATCAACCAAAACCTATGGGCAGACGGCGCTGACGATCAATGACTATCTGCCCGAATTATTGAACGTCGTTGTCAAGCCGCGCACGACGGTGGTGATACCATCTTCACAGCCATCTCCCTCGCCAACGCCAACACCGACTGGCGGTGGCGGGGGTGGTACTGGTACTGGCGGTGGTGGCGGCGGTCTTACGCTTCCGCCGGAGATCCCTGCGCCCAGCACAGCGGGGATGATCAACGCCGCGTACCGCAAGCTGGCGAGCGCATCGAGTGTCAAAAGCTTTCCCAATATGACCGGCGATGCGGCGTCGGCCAACGACGGTGTGATTCGCACGGGCAACGTGACTTCGGGCTGGCACTCGGCGCTCAACACGGGGCAGATCGAGTGGTGGAAAGTTGATCTCGGCACAGCGCAACAATTGCTTGCCATCGAAATTACATTTCGACCTGACGAGGATCAGGTGATCTGCCGCCGCAACTTTGCCGTGCTTGGTTCAAACGATCCGAACTTCAGCACGGCAGCAGTGCTGGCCGGACGCGGCGAAACGCCCGTGCCCTTGGGGCAGAAATGGAGCGTCGGCATCAGCGATACAAGCCGTTACCGCTACATCCGCGTGCAAAAGACACGCGCCGATGATCGCGATGCGTCGGGAAATGTGTTCTTCAATCTGACCGAGATCAAACTTTTCGCCATGCCCGCCGCGCCGGCGGCGGCGCCCTTTCCCGACACGACGGCGCTCACCAACGTGGCGCTGAACAAAGTCGCGACTGCGTCAAGCGTGCAGAATTGGCCCGACGTGACAGGCGATCCCGCAACAGCCAATGATGGGCAAATCACCGTCAACGGCAAAGCGTCGCTTTGGCATTCGCGCTCGAACACCGGGCAGCCCGAATGGTGGCAGGTTGATCTCTCGCAGGCGTATTCAATCAAAGGAATCGAAATCTTGTTTCGCAATGATCAAGATCAGGTCAATTGCCGCCGCAATTTCGTCGTGCTCGGCGCCAACACACCGGATTTTGAATACCCGGTCGTGCTCGGCCTGCGCGAAGGCGATGTCGTGCCGTTGGGCCAGCCTTGGCGCGTAGGTGTGGCTGACACAAGCGCGTACCGCTACGTCCGCGTGCAGAAAACCAATTGGAACGACCGCGATGGGCAGGGGAATTACTACTTTAACCTGACCGAGGTGCGCTTGTTTGCTGATACGACGGCGCTACGTCCGCTCGCGCTCAGCGAGTTGACGCCAAAGCGCCTTTACGTCGGCCAGACGCTCAGCTTCATGCTGAAGAAGACCGATGAACAAAACCGCGCGGTACGCTTATCCGCTACTGGCTTGCCGGAGAACACCACGTTTGATGTGAACACCGGGCGCTTCAACTTCGTGCCGCATTCGGGACAGGCGGGCAAGGTCTTCACCGTCACCTTTGGCGCGGTGGGCGTGCAGACGCGCACGGCAAAGCAGGAGATTGTGGTCTTGTTTGACGGCGCGCCCAACGTCGTGATGACTGCGCCGACGGCTGCGACGCCGCTCGTCGCAGGCCAGTTTATGACAGTAAGCTGGGCCACCGATCCGGGCACGCGTTTGAGCAGATTTCAGGTCAAGCTCTCGACGGATGGCGGACTGACTTACAACATGCAATTGACCGAGGTGCCCGGCAACGTAGGGCTATATCGCTGGATGATTCCGGCCAACTTTCCTGACACGCTGCCCGTGCGCTTTATGGTCACGGCGATTGACGCGAGCAACCGTGTCGGGCTGGATTACAGCAAACAGGATTTGCGCGTCAGCAAGCCCGGCGTGCAAACCGCCACGCACTGATTTTTCGACTTGATGCACTAACACGGTACTGACCTGGTATCGCGTTAGCCCCTGCACCAATCAAAAGGCGCAACCGGATGGCCCGCATCCCCGATTGGGTGGCCGGTTGCGCCTTTGGTGCTTTTCAAGGTCTGGGTATCAGTGCTTGCGAGCGTGCTGGCTTGGTGAGGCGGATATTCATTTGATGAGATGACAGCACCACAGTAGCTCTCTTTTGACTTCGCTGACGCCGGGAAATTAACGACGACCACCTCGCCGGGTGTGGTTGCATTCAGTTAGCGGATGTTGTTTCATTGGGTTGGAAGCTCATCAAGGCAAGGAGGAAGCTACATGCCATCGGTTGCCTACCAAGAGATAGTTCAAAGAATCCCGCTGCTGACAGCGGAGGAGAGAATGCGTCTCATCGGCTTTCTCCATACCGACAGCGGAGTAACTGAGGAGTCAAACCATCGTACTGCTATCTCGGCTGAGCAAAACGGAACCGGAGCTTCGCCAATCCAGTTCGTTTCTGTAAGAAGTTTCGACGAGGAAAGAAAGTGGATCAGCCAACACCACGAACAATATCGCGGCCAATTCGTCGCGCTCGCCGGAGATTGCTTGCTCGCGCACGGCGTTGATGAAGGCGCAGTGATTGACCAAGCCAGACTCGCTGGCGTCCAATCCCCCTTCGTCACCTACATCGAAACCGAAGCAGAAGAGCATTACCTCAGCGGCTGGCTCAACAACGTACCATGACATACCAACTCAACTTCGATCTGATCCATCAATACGATCCGGGTCGGCCCGGCATCGCCATCCCCATCTCTCTGAAGTCAGGAACACAGGCGCTGATAACGGAAGCCCACCTCGACACGGGCGCGGCCAATTGCTTTTTCCGAAGGTCGCTCGGCGAAAAGCTGGGACTCGACATCGAATCCGGCCATTTACAAGTATTCTCCTCACCCGGCGGCATCGTCGAAGGGTACGGCCACGCCGTCACACTTGAGGCGCTCGGAATGGAATTCGACACGATTATCTACTTCGCAAAAGATCGCGGCTTAAATCGCAATCTCCTCGGTCGTCACGGCTGGCTGCAACGTCTGAGGTTGGGGCTGATTGATTATGATGGGCTGCTCTATTTGAGCCGCTACGAGAGTGGGCAAGCGTAAACCATCGCGTGCGTCTTGCTTCAACGACCAAATCTGCCCGCTGCGCATCTTGCATCTGGTGAAGCGCAGGTTCTTTCTGGTAGCTCAAGAGTGCGACCCGAACGAAGATGCACTAACACGGTACTGACCTGGTATCGCGTTAGCCCTGCACCAACCAAAAGGCGCAACCGGATGGCCCGCATCCCTGAATGGGTGACCGGTTGCGCCTTTGGTGCTTTTCAAGGTCTGGGCATCAGTGCTTGCGAGCGTGCTGGCTTGGTGAGGCGGATATTCATTTGATGAGATGGCCTTGGCTATCTGTATTTCGTAAACTCGCTTTTAGTCGTGCTTGTCGTTGAAACGTTTCCCCCTACAACTTTATGCAAGGTTATTTGGTTTATTGAGGTCTCTACAATCTCAGAATCATTTTCAAACCGAGTCCTAGTCACAAATTGTATATTCCTATCGAATTTTGAATATTCTGTATTGCTCGTAAATACTGATAAGCTTGAATCCCAGTCAGCCCCTTGAGTAAAGAGCAAAATGTATTCGCCATCTTTAATTCCAGTCAGTTCACCTGTCTGCCTCGAACAAATATAAAATACGCCTGCCACGCTATCTGTCGTTAAATCAACGAGCTTTATTACTGCATCCAGCGCTGTCCCATTCTTAACAATCAGTTTCCCACTTCCTCTGCCAGCAGCCCTAAAGAGAATGGTCTCGTTTGGCAGCGAGCGCGAAGTAAATGAGGGGTTGCTCGCGTTGTCTTGCTTTCTTTCTTGGGGCTCATTAGGGATTCTCTGATTGTCCCTATCCAAAGAGCTTATGGCTTCACTATTACTGCGGACGCCTTTAGATTCGCTCAAACGGGAAACTATCGGATGCTCACTAAACTGCGAAACAACCGATGGTTTACTTAACGACTCTTCAACTCCAAACTTGGGTTTATTTACATTGTTATTCTCGTTTTGCTTTTTTTCTTGATGCCTATTGACGAATGATAAAACGCCTATCAATACTACCGCGACCGCACAAACGGTGAACAGTTTGCGATAACTGTAAAAGTGAAATTTCAGTGACTGAGTGAAGGTCCGCGTATACGACGGTTGAGAGATTAGTTCTCCGCACCAATCACAAATTGGCCTGAAGATTTGCGCTCCGCATTTTGGACATAGGGGATTCATTTACATCTTTACTCTCGAAAGGAAAATTTGACGTCCGGTTTGCCGCATTTGTGTGGCTACTTCTGCGAAAAGTTCTTTTCCCTTATCAGTCAGTTTGTACTCAGCTTGAATAGAGTCGTCTGGGTGCGATACATCAACCTTTTCGACCAATCCTTGCAATAACAAAGGCTCAATTGTTTCAAGGTCTCTGAAGTCTGTATGACAAGGATTAGGAACTGGAGCCTTGCACCAAAGGGTAGAGTATTTTGGATTTGGATAGTGACACAAGAGAATCTTAAATCCCTCTCCCAAGTTGAGAAACAAATTCCATACGGCGAATTCTCGCTGTTCTTTGGTCTGGTCGGAAGTAACTACGATGTTCATATCTTTTTATACCTTCTCTCAGTCTGGTGGCTATCTCAGAATTACCACCGAATCAACCGATAGCACTTTAGATTTCCCGTTGCCGTCGCGGACGATTGTTCCGGTGACCTTTACTTGTTTATTCAGCCATTCAGCGGCTTCTTCATCGGAAGTCTCCCGGTAAAGGCAAGACAACTCGTCAGGCGGCAAATTCTCGATCTGTCTAAGCTCAAAACGTCGCGCATCCAAATCCATCTCTCGCACATCACCGATGATTGAAACCTGCTCTTGCTGAAGCGGCAAAACAGACTCTTCGATGACTTCGGCCAACGGATATTCTTTGGTGTAGATGCTTCTGAGCAGTTCGTGGTACGGCTCGCACATAGCGGCAATCATTTCATCGCCACCGCCGAGTGCGCGCACCTCGCGCTCAATGGCTGCGATGTGGGCCAGCAGGATATGAGCCTGCTGGTTCAGCACGCCGGTGAAGGTTTGTGTCGTTGCGTGGTTCATAATTCAAAAGGCGGCTTGATGAGCAGGAGACCTTTAGTTGCTCCAGGCTGTAGCTTGCGGCTTTGGGCTTCTTCGACTCTTAACCGTCGAAAGACTTCGACGATGTCGGTTTCACCCGCCCGCAAGTTATCAGCGTGGGGGTAAACATCCAACTCATACTGTTGCTTGATCGCTTTGGAGGCGAATAGCTCCGGGCGCGCGGTTTGCAATAATACCCAGGCGATGATGCTCTCAAACTTCACGACAATGTCTATGTCGCCTGGGGCCGCCTTATCCGTCACGAAACTGCCGTCCAGATAAATTGCCGTGATTCGATCAAACGACCTGAGTTCATTCAAATAAGACAACAACTGCTGCCATAAATTCCGCCGCCGCACATTGTACACGAACGTGGCCTCGACTTCTGCCAAAGTGCATTCGTGATCACCGGGTGGAAGCAAGCCAGATTGAGAAAGTGATGGTATCGGCAGATGCCCTCCTTTCATAGCGATGGTAGGTTGCCGTGCAAATTGATGTCAATTGCAGGAGGCAAGCCGCAGCCGCCAACGAAGGCAAAGACGCACGCGCCCCGTTCTTGGAAACTGTGCTGTCTGAGTTAAAGCGGAAGTATCCTGACCCGTACTGGGGCGCGTTTATTTGTCATGGCAAGCCGGAGCCGTTGTCATTGCCCGCTTCGGTTTGAGATGATGGTGGCGAACCACGAAGGTAGAATGTGATTACCAAGAGGTAAACAAGATGAACATTAGTGTCGAAGCGGTCTAAGAAGCGGGCGTGCTCTGACCCTTGCAGCCGTTGCCGAGCTTGAAAAGCGCGAAAAGGTGCGCCACACCGTAGAGGTGGAGAGCACGCTTGACCGGTTGTTGCAACAACCAATCGAGATTGAGCCAGCCGTCGCCCGCGAGATTACTGAAAGCGCCGATTTCAGCGTGTTGGGAAATTGATTAAACCGGCCAATTGGTCTTAGATTTGGCCGCAGGAGTTGTTTATGAGTGTAACGTTGACCATTCCCGAAACAGTCTTCGAGCGCAACGGCGGCGAGATTGCGCGCGAGCTTTTAGAGCGTGCCGTGCTCGAAGCTTTCCGTGCTGGCGCAATCAGTCTGGGGCGGCTGGCGGAGATACTTGATCTAAGCATTGATGAAGCGAATGGCTTTCTCAAAACTCACAACACCAATTCCGAAATGACTGCGACGGACATCGAGGAAGGCCGTGCCACCCTCAAAGCTCTTTTCGGCCAATGATCGTCATCGCCGATACAACACCGCTTCATTACCTCATCCTGATTGGCGAGGCCGAAATCCTCAAAAAGCTGTTCGGGCGCGTCATCGTTCCGCAGGCGGTGGTTGACGAACTACACAGAGATGGGACACCGCAGCCGGTCAGGGATTGGATTGATGCGCCTCCGTCTTGGCTTGAGGTCAAGCAGCCGTCGCTTGGATTGGCTGATGTGGCGAAATCGCTTGGCAAAGGAGAACGCGCGGCGATTGCGTTGGCCGTCGAACTGGTGGCTGATGCGCTCCTGCTTGACGATAAACGCGCGAAGAATGAGGCGCGCCGCAGAAACATTCCTGTCATTACTATCCTCAACGTGCTGGAGACTGCGGCTGCGCAAGGCTGGCTCGATTTGCCTGACGCGATTACGCGACTTCGGCAGACAAATTTCTACCTTCCGGCTGAAGCTTTGATCGAAGAAGCTCTCGAACGAGACAAGCAAAGACGAACAACCAGGAAAAGCTGACTCCTTTTGCGTGGCGCTGATTGCAGTTCCACTGACCTGCACCTGTATGCGGCTGCCTGGCTAATTCACTGCTGCCTGAGCAGGCACGCAATGTTTGTCAAAAGCTGCTTTCAGTACCTCGGCGATTTGATATGCATCGCGGCCTTCGATCTCGTAGCGTTTCAGCAGCCAGACAAGATTGCCATTTTTGAACAACGCAATAGACGGCGAAGACGGCGGATAGCCTTTGAAATAGCTGCGCGCACGTTCGGTCGCTTCGATGTCGGCGCCTGCAAAAACGGTGATGCTGCGATCAGGCTTGGCACTGTGTTGCAGTGCGAGCGCAATGCCTGGGCGCGCTTTACCGGCAGCGCAACCGCAGACGGAATTGACTACGACCATCAGCGTGCCTTGCGCAGTGTTGATTGCGTCGTCTACTTGCGCGGGCGTGCGCGTCTCTTCAATGCCAAGCTGGGTCAGGTCTTCACGCATCGGTTTGATCAGAATTTCGGAATAAGGCATGGATACTTTCTCCTTCATGAATCGTTTAGGTTGAGCGCATCGTTGGCTCGCTTCACACTCGGTGAAGGCTGAGATAGTATGCCCCCCGCAAGCACACAAGCAAGCCCAAGCGCCAATGCAAAAACAGGCGCAGCAGTTCTGAGCGAGAAATATGCAAATCAAGCGGATCCCTCAAGTCTATGATGTCGTAGTGATCGGCTCTGGCGCGTCCGGCGGCATGGCGGCGTGGAATCTGACGCGGCAAGGCGTGAAGGTTTTGTTGCTGGATGCGGGAGAGCGCTTCGACCCCGACAAGTTTTGGATGGGTTTGTTGCCGTATGAGCGCCGTGAGCGCTTGCAGCGCGGCGAACGGCCGCAGCTCGGTTTTCTGAGTGTGAGCGAACAGCCGCTACTCGTGCCGCCGGGGCAGACTTACACGCTCTATCGCGTCTGGGGGCACGGCGGCAAGACGAATATGTGGGGGCGCGTTTCGTTGCGCTATTCCGACGTGGACTTCAAGGTCAATGACGGCTACGGCATTCCCTGGCCGTTCGAGTACAAAGACATCAAGCCTTACTACGACCAGGTTGACCAGTTGATTGGCGTGTGCGGTGGCGCTGACGACACAGACACATTGCCGGGCAGCAAGTTTCACTTGCCGCCGCCCGCTTTGCGCTGTGGCGAGTGGGCGTTGATGAATGCAGGCCAACGCATCGGCATCAAGCTGGTGCAGGGACGGCGCGCAAATTTGACCCGCGCGCATCGCGGGCGCGCGCAGTGCCATTACTGCGGCGATTGCGGCTCAGGCTGCACTACTGGCAGCTTCTTCAATTCGGCACAACACCTGCTGCCTGAAGCGTTGCAGACCGGACGATTGAAAATCATCAGCAACGCGGTGGTCGCGCGCATCACGGTTGATCCGAAGACGGGCAAGGCGGACGGCGTGCAGTATTTTCACCGCCACACGAAACAGGCAGAACACGTGCGTGCCAAAGTCGTTGTGCTCGGCGCTTCCTGCGTAGATTCGACGCGCATCCTGCTCAACTCCAAATCAGACATCTATCCCAACGGCATCGGCAACACCTCAGACGTGATCGGCAAGTACTTCACCGAGCAGTTCCGCTTTCACGTGACGGCTTTTCTACCGCATCTCTATGGGCGCGCGACGACAGATGATCGTGGCATCGGCGGCGAACACATCTACATGCCACGTTTCAATAATCGCGACGGTCGCAAACGCGATTACGCGCGCGGCTTCGGCATGCAGTTCTGGTCGAGCGGCTGTCAGAACAATGCGTCGTGGGCCAGAGTTCTGCCGGGCTTCGGCGCCGATTTCAAAAAGGAAGTGTTGAAACGTTACCCAGCGCTGATGCAATTGCATCCCTACGGTGAAATTCCACCGCGCGCAGAAAACCGCATCGAAGTAGACGAGGCGCAGCTAGATCAATACGGCGTGCCGCTGCCGCGCATTCATCTGAGCCACACCGACAATGAACGCAAGATGTCCGAAGAGATGTACGATACGGTCGAACGCCTGGTACACGAAGCAAAGGGCGAGCTATTCAATTACAAGCGTGGCGAATTAGACTTGCCCGGCGCGGCAATTCACGAACATGGTACGTGCCGGATGGGGCATGATCCCAAGACGTCGGCGTTGAACGGCTTCAACCAAATGCACGTGGTCAAAAATCTCTTTGTGGTTGATGGCAGCTCGTTCCCCTCGGCTACGGAAAAGAATCCGACGCTGACGATTCTGGCGGTAGCTTGGCGTGCGACCGATTATCTGGCGGCGCAACTCAAGAAAGGAAATCTCTGAACGGTGGCCACTGGCCACGGATCAGTATTGAATGGAACGCACCTGGGCCTTTGTCTTATCGCGCTGGTTGATGCTGACGCTATGCAAACTCTACTTTCGCGTTGAATTCGAAGGAAAAGAGCACGTGCCTTTGCAAGGGCCGATGATCGTGGCGCCCAATCACGTCAGTTACCTTGACCCCATCTGGATTTCGCTGCCGATCAAACGCCCGCTGCGTTATATGACCTGGAATCAGATGTTCAAAATTCCGTTACTGGGGCCGCTGATGCGCGCCTACGGCGCTTTTCCGGTCAACTTAGATGCCGGTGACCGCGGTGCATTGAAGCATTCGTTAAAACATTTGCGCGCAGGCGGTGGCTTGGTGATCTTTCCCGAAGGCGGGCGCACCCGCACGGGCGAGTTGCTGCCCTTCAAGCCCGGCGTAATTCGACTGGCCTTGGATACGAATGTTTCAATCGTGCCGGTAACGGTCATCGGCGGGTATCGCGCCTTCGCCCCGCACCATAAATTCCCGCGTCCACGCAAGCTGAAGATTGTTTATCACCCACCTTTGAAACTGACGCCGCCAGCCGAACAAGCACAGTTGAAGAGCTATATGCAAGAGCAAGCTGAGCGCCTACAGAAAATTGTGGCCTCCGCTTTGCCGTAGTCAGGTCGCCATGCTAGATTAGCCGCTCGCTTTTTTGGCGGTGTAGCTCAGTTGGTTAGAGCGAGGGATTCATAACCCCTAGGTCACTGGTTCGAGCCCAGTCACCGCCATCAGGTCTTTCAACAACTCTAAGGACTAATAACATTTGGTATTCAACTAACTTGGCCTCGTAAGCACAGCGGTAATGAAGCTCACACTGAGCGGAGCAACGAGAGTGAGCGCCCAGTACAGGCGCTTGTCAGTGTGGCGCATTTGATGCCGAGCTAGCCAAAACGCCCCTCAACCGGAGATAAAGAGGAAGTCCTTGGTGATAGGCAGGACCGGCTTATTGACGCCCGGATTCCTGAGCTTGGCTGGAGCGTTGATGCTCGCGGTAGTAGTCCGCGATGTAGTCCTTCATGCCGAACTCCATCCAATTCATCCCATAACGCTTGGCCTCGGCTATGGCGCGGTCAGCCGCCCAACCATCGTGTGAGATGCGATAGGCTGCAACAATCGTCCCTGTTCGGTCAGAACCACGTTTGCAGTGGATAAAGACGGGCCAGTTTTGCGTGTCATTTATGATAGCCAGCACTTGTGCAACCTGCTCCTCAGTGGGACGGCCAAGCGCTGCCATAGGCATGCCGAAGTAGCTTAGGCCCGTCGCCGACGCTTCGTCCTGTTCAGCCTGGGTGTGTTCATCCACGCCACGCAGATTGACGATGGTCTTGATGCCTAGCTCGCTGAGTTTCTTGAGACCGCCGCTAACAGGCTGTGCCCCTCGATAGAGATGCTCATTGACTTGATGAAAATTCGGAAGTTCCTTATAACGCGGCTCATTCTGGGCCACGCCTATCGCTACGAAGAGCGCCAATACAACTACGCAAGCGCTCCCGCGCTTAACCAAACTTCTCATTGCTTAGTAACTCCCCTGGTATTGTTAATAAAACTCGGCAGAAGTTTTTTTCCAATTAAATCGTTGGCGTGAGTGATCAGGCACTTACAAACTGATGCCGAAATCACACGAAAGCCCGGAAGCTAAAAAGTCGGCTTCCGGGCTTTCGTACTCAGCCTAGGCGGTTATCCACAGTTAATCTAATGAGTCTCACTTCAATTCGCCATTGAGAATCTTTGCTAGACTCTAGAAGCGCCGCTCAGCTTTGACTGCTGGTTGGGCGGTTATCGCCGCAGGCAATTGGTTATGCGCTTGCCAATCGCGGTTGTAGTCGTAATATAGTCCTTGTAGCAGCCGTGGCCCATACTGGTGTAGAAACCATAGTCCTTCATCTCCTGGTAAGCGCGCTCCATATCCCACCCGTCAACCGACAGGCGATAGGCTGCGATCATCACACCGGTTCGGTGCTTGCCACCGGCGCAGTGGACATAGACCGGCCAGTTTGCTTGATCGTTGACGATCTCAAGGAAACGTTGGGCGGCGTTCGCCTGCGGATAATGCTTCGGCGCTAAGGGCAAGTTGATGTAGCGCAGGCCAGCGCGTTCGGATAATGCTCGCTCATCAGGCTCGTTGTCGCCGCGCAAATCAACAATCGTTTTGACTCCGAGCGCAGCCAGTTGGCGGTAGTTGTCGCCTTCCGGCTGACCGCCGCGATAGATGTGATCATTGACTTGACCGAAGTTATCAATGTTTACGCGCGCATTCGCCGCTTCACGCTTATGATCTGTGCTGGCAAGGGCCGGCGCCGTTAAAGCGGGTGTGAGCAGGGAACAAGCCAACCAGGTGGCGAACACTGATCTTTGCATCCGTTGAGAAAGTACACGTCTCTTCATTCTTTCATCCCTCTAGCAAATAAATTGATACTGACGGCCTGCCGGGTATGACTGACCGTAACGAAGCTATTTTTTCAGCTAACCTGTAACTGTCCTCCGGCTGCGAATGAGCCGGGAAAAGAATTAATCATTCAATTAATCTCAAAGGCGCGATTCTGATGTAGGTAGAACGCGGGGAGATGTATTGCTTGCCTGACTGAGGCGATTAAAAAGCGTTGACCGTAACGAGATCATTAACAATTTGTCTTGCACTAAAAAGCCCGTTAAAAGGAGAGTTGTAATCTACGTGCTGGACGAGCGGCGACAGCTTGCCCGAAAAATGGCGAGCTGAGATTGCCGATATAACCTGCGATGTTTACGCGGTTGATCACGTTTATGAGATTTAGTCCGATTGTCGGCGAAGGTCCTTCGTCCTTCTTCTTTTTGCTCAACTTGCAAATCTCTTTAGAAGAAACGCTGCCTTACGAAATTTCCTGAGAACGGCTACAATCGCATCACTTCATCATGTGTTTTGAACTAATTTGTCCGCGTACTTTCCTGCTCAGTGGTTTCAAGCGTTGTTGAGTTCTACCTGCGAGAGAAAACGATGAATCGAGAGCTTTCGGCTGACGAGAAACGGGCGCAAGGGATGCTGCGCGAGTTGCTGCGCTCGGGCGAAATTACGGTCGAACAGATGGCCGAAGAGTTCGGCGTCTCGCCTTCAACGATCCGGCGCGACCTGCGCGACCTGGAACAGCAAGGGCTGTTGCGGCGCACACACGGTGGTGCAGTCTCAGTTGAACCGGCCCTCTATGAACCTTTCCGCCACGTCTCTTCCTTTGGCGAACAAGAACAACAGTGTGCGGCGGAGAAGCGCCGGATCGGGCTGGCGGCGGCAGAGTTGATCGCCGATGGCGAGATCGTCAGCATCGGCGCGGGCACGACCACCACGCAAGTGGCGCGCAGCATCCGCCATCGCAAGAACATTACCGTCGTCACCAACGCGGTCAATATCGCGATGGAACTCAGCCATCGTAGCGACTTGAAGATTTTTATGTCGGGCGGGTTCTTGAGCCCCGACTGGTTCGCCTTGGTGGGCGCGTCGGCGATTCAAAGCGTGAGTGAGATGTTTGTAGATAAAATCTTCATCGGGGTGGATGGCATCCACGCGGAACACGGCTTGACGACCAATTATCCCGAGCAAGCGGCGATTCACCGCCAGATGATGCGGCAGGCGCGCTTCCGCGTCGTGGTGGCTGATCATCGCAAGCTGGGTGTCACCGGCACCACGCTCATCTGGGCGGCCAGCGAGATTGATCTACTCATTACCGACAAGGGCGCCAGCAAAACCGCCCTTGCCCCCTTCCTCAAAAAAGGCGTTAAGGTGCAAAGTGCTTGAGCTACTTTCACCTGGATTGAAGAGCTTGACTGTAATGCTCATTTTAAGCATAAATGAGCATTGCTTATGATTGAGTAAATCCTGCCTGCGAGCGAACTGCTTACGTCTGAGTAAAGCTGTAGTAACAGGAGCAATGACGAAATGATTTGGGAAGAGCGCTGGCATCCGTTGCGTGAAGAGTGGATCATCATCGCCGCGCATCGTCAGAACCGTCCCTGGAATGGCGAAACAATCGCGCACGAGGGAGTGACCTTACCTGTCTACTTGCCCGATTGCTACCTGTGTCCTGGCAATCTGCGTGTGAGTGGCCAGCGCAACGAGCATTACGCCAGCACCTTCGTATTTGACAACGATCATCCTTGCGTAGGTTTCGAGGCACCAGCGGAAGTGGCACAACCGCCTGGCATCTATCAAAATCGGCCTGCCGCGGGCATTGCGCGCGTCGTCTGCTACAGCCCGAATCACAGTCTCGCGCTGGCCGAACTCGAAATCAGTGAGATCATCAAGCTGCTGCGTGTCTGGCGCGAGCAATATGTCGAGTTGGGCAGCCACCCGCAGATCAATCACGTGTTGATCTTCGAGAATAAGGGTGAAGCCGTTGGCGTCTCCAACCCGCATCCGCATTGTCAAATTTACGCCACCAACTTTGTTTTCAAAACTATCGAGACCGAAGCCCGCGTTTCCGAGCGACATTTGGCGGAGACTGGGCGCGTGCTCTTTCAAGACATCCTGGCTGCCGAGCGCGCGGACGGGCGGCGCATCATTTTTGAGAATGAATCGGCGGTGGCATTTCTGCCATACTTCGCGCGCTACGCCTATGAATGCTACGTTGCACCAAAGCAAACGCACGCAAGCATTGTCACACTTGACGAAAGGGAACTGCGCGATTTCGCCGAAGCGCTCAAGCAATTGACTGTGCGTTACGACAACCTGTGGCAGATGCCATTTCCATACGTGATGGCGCTGCATCAAGCCCCGACCGACAGCGGCGATTATCGTGGGTTTCACTTCCACATTGAATTCCATCCACCCTTGCGCAAGCCAAACCTGCTGAAATATCTGGCCGGGCCGGAGATCGGCGGCGGCAATTTCCTCTCAGACACTTCACCCGAAGAAAAGGCGGCGGAACTACGCGCGAAGCCAACCAGTCACTACAAACAGGAAAAGCCAGCGGGAACGCAATGAGCCGCACCCCTTCCGAGTATCGAATCCTTTACGACACGGCGTATAAGTTGCCGGATGTGGCCACGTTTATCGAACTGCTCAATACGCTCGATGAGCATCCAGCGGCGGCGACGCGCGGCTTATTTGACAGCCAGGGCGCAGTGTTTATCACGCGCGCGCCCGGGCGACTTGATTTGATGGGCGGTATCGCCGACTACTCCGGCTCGCTCGTGCTGCAATGGCCGATTCGCGAAGCGACCTTTGCCGCGCTACAACGCGACAGCGAACGAAAGCTCACGCTGGTCAGTCTCGCGCAGGAGGCGGCGCGCGAAACCAGGTTTGAAATGCCGCTCGCCGATTTTGAAACGGGCGGTGAACCGATCACCTACGACGCGGCGCGCAGCTATTTCCAGCGCGATCCGGCACGGCGCTGGGCGGCCTATGCGGCAGGCGCATTGCTGGTGCTGATGCGCGAGCGTGACGTACGCTTTAGCCAAGGCGCGCGCATACTGATTTCATCACAGGTGCCGGAGGGCAAGGGCGTCAGCTCTTCAGCGGCGCTTGAAGTCGCGGTGATGTCGGCGTTGGCGGCTGCCTTTGACCTTGTCATCGCCCCGCGCGAGTTGGCGCTGCTTTGTCAGCGAGTTGAAAACCTGGTGGTTGGCGCGCCCTGTGGTGTAATGGATCAAATGACGTCGGTTTGCGGCCAGGAGCAACAGTTGCTGGCGTTGCTCTGCCAGCCTGCCGAGTTGCAAGGCACAGTTGCGCTGCCAGCAGACTTGGCCGTGTGGGGACTCGATTCGGGCGTGCGCCATTCAGTCGGTGGAGGCGATTACGGCTCGGTGCGTGTCGGCGCGTTTATGGGTTACCGTATCATTACCGAGTTGGCCGGGTTGAAATCGTCGCGCCAAATGAATGATGAGGCAGTACGCGTTGACGATCCAATTTGGCACGGCTTTCTGGCGAATGTGACGCCAGCAGAATTCGAGCAGAAGTTTGCCGGGCGCCTGCCAGAGCGGATTGCGGGCGATGAGTTTTTAGCGCGCTACGTTGGCACGACGGACGTGGTGACACGTGTTGATCCCGCGCGGAGTTACGCGGTGCGCGTTCCGACGACTCATCCGGTCTATGAGTATTTTCGCGTGCGGTTGTTTGCAGAGCTACTCGGCGCACCGCCGGGCGCGCGCCGCAATCAACTGCTTGGCGAGTTGATGTACCAGTCGCACGCGAGCTATTCCGCGTGCGGCCTCGGTTCCGAAGGAACAGACTTGCTGGTGCAGCTTGTGAAAGCCGAAGGCGCGGACAGCGGTTTGTACGGCGCAAAGATCACTGGCGGTGGCAGTGGCGGAACAGTCGCCGTGCTGGGTCGCCGCGATGCTGATAGCGCAGTGCAGCATGTGGCTGAAAAATATGCCGAAGCCACTGGCCATCAACCTCACCTCTTTTCCGGCTCATCTCCTGGCAGTGCGGCCTTCGGGCATTTACGATTGGCGAGAGTTTTGAGTTAGCGCGGCTTGAGTGCCGTGCGCTCTGAGTTAGTCAAACAAGGAGGACAATGGCGATTCTGGTGACAGGCGGCGCTGGTTATATCGGCAGCGTCACGGTTGAATTATTACGCGAACAGGGCGAAGACGTAGTCGTGCTCGACAATCTTTCGCGCGGGCATCGCGCGGCGGTGGCCGCTGAGATTCCGTTTTACGAAGGCGACATCGGCGATGCTGAATTGGTCGCGGAGGTTGCGCGCCACCATCGGCTTGAAGCCTGCATCCACTTCGCTGCCTTTGCCTATGTCGGCGAATCAGTCGCCGAACCGGCGCGTTATTTTGAGAATAACGTTGCGCAGGGCCTCAGGCTGTTGGGTGCGCTGCAAGCGTCGGGCGTGCGGCAAGTAGTCTTCTCCTCGACCTGCGCGACGTACGGCGAGCCGCACCGCATCCCGATTGACGAGACACACCCACAAGAGCCGACCAACCCTTACGGCTGGTCGAAGCTAATGATGGAGCGGATTTTGGAAAGCTACGACCTGGCTTATGGTTTGAAGTTTGTCGCGCTACGGTATTTCAACGCGGCGGGCGCGACGGCCAGGCGCGGCGAGCATCACGAGCCAGAGACGCACATCATCCCGAACGTGCTCTCCGCCGCGCAGAAATTAATCCCTCACGTCTCGGTCTTCGGCGCTGACTACGCGACCGAAGACGGCACAGCCGTGCGCGATTATATCCACGTCATAGATTTGGCTGAAGCCCACGCGCTGGCCTTGCGCCATCTGCGCGCGGGCGGCGCGTCGGAGCGTATCAATCTCGGCAATGGGCAGGGTTATTCCGTGCTTGAAGTCATTGAGTCGGCGCGGAGTGTGACGGGGAAACAGATCGAAGTTCAGATGGAACCGCGCCGCGCCGGCGATCCGTCGCACCTGGTGGCCGATGCTGCCAAAGCGCGCGCGGTACTGGGCTGGCAGCCGCGTTACCCACTACTCGACGACATCATTCACACCGCGTGGGAGTGGCGCTTGCAGCACCCGCGCGGCTACGCTTGATTGATTCACCTACTTGCTGCGCAAGCGAATTTCCGCTGCCGCTAGGCCTTCGGAGCGAGCTTGCAGCGGGCTCGCACCCACTTCGCCCTTCTTGGTGCGCACGATGACCAGCACCAGTCCGTTGTAAGCGTTGCGCTCCCTTGCCTGGAAAGAATCGTGGCTGGTGGCGTCGCCATTGCAACAATTTCGCCTGGGCCAGAGAGGCGGAAACTCACCCGACTGCGCGAACGCGGCACTAACAGTCCTGCTTGGTCGGCAATAGTGACATAAGACAAATCCTGGCCGTCGGCTTTGAGCGTGTCGCGGTCGGCTTGGAGTAAGACCTTCGCAGCAGGCCCAGTGGTTTTCATTACTGCTTCCGCCCACTGCTTGCCGTTTTTGTAAGTGACGACCTTCAATTCGCCTGGCTCGTATTTCACCTCGTCCCAACGACTTTGCCGCGCTGCTCGAGCGTAGTGACTGCGACGTAGAGCTTGGGCTTTTGCAGGTTCCAGAGCTTGGGCTCCCTGATAGTAAGCTTCGTCGGGCCGGACTGACTTTGACCGGCTGTGATTTTGAGCATGGGTGCTGATGCAGCGGCAATTGGGCCATGTTCGTATTGGCCTGTCTTCTTTCCGTCAGCGCCGAGTTCGTAAACTTGCGTCTTGACGATCAGGTTGGCAACGGTAGATGTTTGATTGTCCACGCACTTTGATCTCTACCCTCGCCTTGTCCCGCGCGACTTCAGACGTCGCGACATACGTTCCCCAATGCCCGACGTGAACGGGCGCGGTCTTGACGAGCCAGACGTTGCGATAGATGCCGCCGCCCGGATACCAGCGCGACGAATCGGGCGGATTGTCCAACCGGAGCCCACTCATCCACAGTTGCGCGTGCGCGTCTTCAGCGATGAAGTGAATTTTGTTGCTGGGCAGACCTTGCTCAATGGTGAATTGCGCCAGTTTTCCAGCTTTGAGCCAAAACAGCCCGGCTCCGTGCGTGCCGATCCAGAGACCGCCCGCGCTGTCTTCGTGCAGCGCCCAAATCTTCTGACCGCGCAATCGTTCAAGCAACGGGTCGGTGACGAAGCCACCCGCGCGAAACTGGCTCAACCCGCCATCTGTTCCGATCCACAGGTTGCCAGTGCGATCCGCCAAAAGCAGCCGGATGCTGCCATAAACCAGACCCGACTCGATGTTGAAATTCTGAAATCGGCCAGCGCTGAAGCGACTCAAGCCGCCATCGGTTCCGATCCACAAATCGCCCTCACGATCTTCACAGAAAGCGCGCACGAAGTCATTGACCAGCCCTTGTCTCATTGTGTAGCGCTCAGTGCCCCTCTCGCTGAACCGCACGACACCCTGACCATCGGTGCCCATCCAGAGTGTGCCGCTGCTGTCGCGGAACACGTTGCGTATTGGCAAGGCGCGCAGGCTGGCAGGCAGCAAAACCGGCACGAGCGCCTGGCTCGCAACCTGAAATAACCGCCCGTTCAGCGCGGTCACGAAAAGTGAACCACGGGGGTCTTGGTAGATCGTGTTGATGCTCTGAGGGGCGCCATCAGCCCTAGTGATCGTCTCGGCGGCACTCGGACTCAAACGGAGCAGTCCACCCTGCGTGCCTACTCAGATGTCATCTTCTCCGTCATCGAACAAAGCCAGGACGTTATTGTGTGGAAGCGCAGCCGGGGCCATATAACTGTCAATCCGGCCCGCTTGAAAACGCTTCAGCCCCTGGCCGTAAGTGCCAATCCACAACTGTCCCCGGCGGCTTTCGAGCAGCACGCTGATGTTGATCCCGTTGATGAGCTTGGGTGTCTCGAACGGATTCCCGTCGAGGCCGTGTTCGAGCCGGCGCAGGCCGGAAATGGTGCCGATCCAAAGCGCGCCGCCCTAAGTCTGATGGATCGTCCGAATGCTGTTATCGGCCATAGCTTCGCTCGAAGTGTAGTGGGTTATCGCCTGCCCGCTCAAGATCAGTAAACCCGAGCCGCCAACCAGCAGACGCCCGGCGCGGTCTTCGCAGATCGTATTCACGCTGATTTGAGGAATGCCGTCCCTATTATCCACACGGGTCAACGTTTCCTGCTGCAGCCGAAACAGGCCACGATCAGTGCCGACCCAAAGATTCTGGTGGCTGTCTTCAAAAATGACGCGCACGAAACCATTGGTAAGCCCTTCCGCAGCGCCGAAGATACGAAACGAACCGTGTTGGTAGCGCAGCAAACCGCCTCCTTCCGTAGCGGGCTGCCGCGCGCAGAGCGCGCAAGCTTCTTCACCCGAACCCGCCTCTGCGACCATGGCCATATCCGGCTGTAGGCCGATAATGGCAGCCAAGCCGAAGCGCACCACCGGGTGATCATCTACCAAAATGACGCGAATTGTTGTCGAATCAGACATGCAGTGTCTCGCTAAGTTGGCAATAAAAATTCTTTGCTCCAGATGATACCTGACCGATCATCATTGATCCTCACTAGATGTAGCCGATCTACTGCGCACCGATAGTCTAATAGGGAGCGTTCTGCCTCGCTCAAAGCTTGCGAGCAAAGCTCGGCAGTGTCAGCAAACGAGCCGAGCGTGACATGCGGCACGTACGGAATGTCCTGTCTAAGGTAGGGCGCCAACATCCCTGTGTATAACTCATCGTGTAGACGAATGACTTCTGTGTTTCCTGCTTGCAAGCGCAGGAACAGGCAATTATCCCCAGACTGTTCCAGTCCTTGTAGGTGGATGGGGAACTGCCGCCAGTTGCCTAAGACATTGCCGATGTGCGCCACAAGGTTTGCTTCACCGATTGAAGTTGGTACGGGAAACACCAGCGTAACGTGCGGCGCGATCAGGTCAACTTGCGGGTCATACTTGTGCCTCAACTCATTGATCCGCTCTGTGTCAATCGCCAGGTAATGTACCAAAGCGTAAGCCATAACTACCGCTCGACCTTGATCTCGTACCAAGTCGTGGCTGGCTCGCCAAGTGAGACTCGCCAGCCTGCTGGCGTCTGCTTGGCCGTCACTGGCACACCAATGCGCTGCCCGCGCCCATCCAGCGCGGCTATCGTTACATTGCGCGCGCCTTCAAGGTTGCGAATGAGCAATTGTCCAGTTACCGGCTCGATCAATGTCGGCGCCGTCCCCCACTGCTTCAGCGCCGAGCGCGTCTCGTTCCACTCCATTCCAGTATTGGCTACCAGCGCGCCAGCCACAAGCAGCATACGGCTGGAACGTGCAATGGGTTTTGCATCAAGTGTGCTCAAGCTCAGGCTGGCGAAACGGTTATTGATCTCCGGCGTGAGGTGGCGCAACTGTGGCTTGTGCGCTCGGACAAAGCCGATGGCCGCCTGTGTACATTCAGTATCTACTGCAACCAGACCGCCTTTTTCTGGCGACACAGCCCAACTCAATTCGCCCGTGTCCGACACAAGCGGATCGGCTTCGCGCAGTTCGATCTTCTCCGTCGGCTTGCCAGCCAGCGAAGCGATGCGCGAGCCGTGCAGTAGCGGCAGCGCGAGCGGAAAACCCGGCGTGAAATAAGGCCCCTCTGTGCCCGGCAGGCGGATTCTGTCATAGACCTGCTGCCGTGAATACGACCGCTGCACCACTTGTCGCGCAGCGCGCACGTCGCCACGCACGAACATCAGTGCGCCGACGGCAAGCTGCGGCAGCTTGACCGGATTGTGCGAAATATCAAAGGGATCGCCCACCTGCGGCTTCCAATCCGCCGATGCTTTCGGCTCGAAGGTGTACCAGAAGACGCCGTCCCAATCCTGTAGCGCCGCATAAGCCGCCAGAATCGGGAGGCCCTCGCTCGCGTAGTCATTAGGGAAGGGATGATTGACCTCGCTCACCGTGTATGGTTTGCCCGCGAAGGCTGTGCGTGAAAGCTCGACCACTGTAGAATTACGCGGATCATTCACCATTGGCGTGTTCGGAATCCCGCGCGGCCCCGGATGCTGCCAGTAGGTGTGACCGTCTACGATGTCGAGCAGCGAAGTTGAAGCTAACATCGGATAACTACTGCCGCTATGGCTGTGATCTGCTGTCGCGACGAGCGGCGCTTTCAGTTTGAGCGTATCTTTCAAGTAAGACTGTATGTCTTGAAAATAGCGGCGCTCCATCTCCATAAAAAATTCAAGCTCAGTGTAGAACCGCTCTGGCGGGGCTGCCGCAATCTCTCGACCCATCAAACGCGGGATGGGTTGTTCGCCTTCGACTCCGGCGAGGGTGCGCAGCTTGGCGAGTTCAGTGGGGCTGCGCTTCTGTTTCAACCAAGCGTTGTACAAGTCGAGCATGTCTTTGTCATAAGCAGGTGTAGGCGCACGAAAACCTAGATAGAGTGCGTTTTCGTTGGCTAGCTCGACGGTGACGACCGCTGGCTCATTGCGATGCTCAGTTTTCGTGTACGGATTGAAGTGCGTGAGAGGCTGTTTGGCGTACTCCTTTTGCAACTCGATCAGGCGCGGATCGTAGAACGTCAGCCCCTTGCCCCAACGAATCTTGTCGGCGTCTTTCACACCATCGCCTGCTTTGTACGACCTGCCGACATTCAGATTCAAATTGATATAGATGTCGTGCCGCTTGAGTTCCGCGATCCAGAAATCAAGCCGGTCAAGTTGCTGTGCATCGAACGAGCGCGTGTCCTCGCGCGTCGCGTCAATCAATCCGCGTGGTGTCGGCAGATCGAGAAAATGCAAGCGCACGCAGTTGACGCCAAAGCGCGCCAGCGTGGCCGCCCACATCGGCGCATCTTCTTTTGACGGGAGCATGGTTGAACCCTTGCTCCAATCCGTGACATTGACGCCCCACAATCGCAGCCGTTTGCCGTCTCCCGTGACGAGATGGCCGTTGGCGACTTGCACGAAACCGTGTTTCCCCGCAGGCGCATCCAGCAGCGAGGAGAGATCAATTACGGAACCAGCACCGCCGCGATGATCCAGCGTGAACGGTTTCAACTCACCGTCTGGCGCAGCAGGCAGCAAGGATGCGGTGATGAGGAGAACTAAAAAAATGGCGCGCATATTACTGCCCTTTGAGCATACCGAGTTCGGCCAGCCACTCTTCAAAACGCGCAGGCCAAGTCGCCACGGCGCTATGATTCTTCTCGCGCATGCCGAAGCCGTGGCCTGCCGTGGCGTAGATGTGCAGCTCCGCGGGTACGCCGAGGTCCTTGAACTTCAAATAGACTTCGGCCAGGCCGCGTGAGATGTCAGGCCGGTCTTTGTAGCCGCCCAGCAGAAAGAGCGGCGGCGAATTTTTAGTCGGCACGATCTTGCCGGAGGTGCCGGGATAGATCAGCGCCTGGAAATCTGGTTTGGAGTTCTCGCGCTCCACGGCATCAGCGGCCTCCTTGTTGCCTGTGTCGTAGCGCATGCTCACCAACGCCGCTACTTCTCCACCAGCGGAAAAGCCCAGCACGCCGACGCGCGCCGGATTGACGCCCCATTCCCGCGCGCGGCTGCGCACGAGGCGAATGGCACGTTGCGTGTCCGCGAAGGCATGTTCTTCAATCTTGTAGGTCGAATTGGCCTCGCGCGCGAGACGGTACTTGAGCACGAAGGCGGCGATGCCACGCGTGCTGAGCCACTTGGCGAAATTGTGGCCTTCGTGGTCAACCCACAATTCGCGATGGCCGCCACCTGGCGCGACAATCACGGCGACGCTGGTGGCTTTGTCTTTAGACGGTAGATAAGGCGTGAGCGAAGGTTTGTGCACGTTCGACACGACGTGTTCGCCGTCCGGAGTGACACGCACGGTTTCCTCACCTGTCTTGCCTTCCGAGCCGGGCGCGCCGTTGGGCCAGAGCGGAATCTCCTTCGGTTGCTGCGCGGCCCAGACCGCCGCGGGCAGCAGTAGTAACAAGCAGAGCGTGCGTTGAAACAGTGAAGTGCTTTTCATGGCGATGGGAGTCTCCCTGTGTGCTTGATTGGTCGTAACTGCTCAGCCGGTAGCCAGTGCCAATAGCCTTTCTCAAAGGAGGCCTCAAGGGAGGGCTACTGACACGCAGCAAACTTCTTTGCATTGTCGGTTAGCGGCTTACGAATAGCACAAGTCGCAGTATACGGAAAACAGCCGACGGCATGACCAAACAAAAGTTGGGCAAACGCACTCGCCTGTGCGCTTCGGGCAGCGCCAAAACTACCTTTTCAGCCCCCAACTTTCGTTTGGTGTCAGGCTCTCGCAATTCTCCTACAATTCCGGGCTGCTGGGATAAGTTCAAACCTACTTGCGTGTCAGACCACCTGAGCAATCAACAAGCGCGGGCCTGTGACTAATCAACAAACGCATTACTCTCACAAACGCGCTGTGCGCAGCGCGCTATCGTTCGGAAACACGTTCGGGAGTAGTTCGGGCCTTTTTGACCGAAAGCCGCCCGCGCTCCTTTCATTTCATTGTTGCAAACCAAACTTGCCCGCCTGCTCGGGTTTGAATGAGGAGGAAGCCTGCATGAGAGTCATACTTACTACTCCGTAAATTAAGTTCTCTTGCATTTTCCCGTCCCAGCAAATAGCCTGGCGAGTATGAAGAAAGAACACGTCAAACTTACTGCTGTAGATCGTGAAGCTTTAACGGTCTTACTCACCAAAGGCGCTTTGAAAGCGAAAGTCTTTAAGCGTGCCACGGCTTTGCTTGAACTGGATCGCGGCAAAACGCTCCAAGCGGTCGCCGCGACCTTGGGTGTTGATTACAACACCGTGGCCAATTGGCGCGACAACTATCAGGAAACCGGGCTGCAATGTTTGCAAGACAAACCGCGCTCTGGGCGGCCCATCGTCATTGATGGGAAGCAACGCGCCAAAGTGACCGCCCTGGCCTGTAGCGCAGCGCCTGAAGGCCACGCCCGTTGGGGCTTGCGCTTGTTGGCCGACAAAGTCGTCGAACTGGGTTACTGCGACAGCATCTCGCATACGCAGGTCGGCAAGCTGCTGAAAAAAACGAGTTAAAGCCGCATCTCAAACAGACCTGGTGCATCGGACAACTCAACGCCGCCTTCCTCGCGCAAATGGAACGGCTCTTATGGTTGTATGCCTTGCCTTATGACCCGCAGTACCCGGTCGTTTGCTTTGATGAACGTCCTTGCTTTCTGATCGGCGACAAAGTGGCGCCGTTGCTGCTGCAAAGCGGACAAGTCTACAAAGAGCACTACGCTTATGAAAAGCTGGGTTCGTGTGTGCTACTGGCTGCCCTGGAGCCCTTGAGCGGCCAACGGCTGGCGCTGGTGCTGCCGCGCCGCACAAAAAAAGAGTACACAGAGTTCTGCCAAGCCTTGGCAGCGGCTTATCCCAACGCCATTAAGATTCGGCTGGTGCAGGATAATTTGAATACGCACAATGCGAGTTCTTTCTATGAGCACTTGTCAGCCGAAGAAGCTTTCGCCCTAGCGCAACGCTTCGAGTTTTACTACACGCCCAAGTCCGCGAGTTGGTTGAATATGATTGAGATCGAATTCTCCGCCTTGGCGCGGGAGTGCCTCAACCGGCGGATTCCGACCATCGAGCTACTCGCCAAAGAGGTACTAGCGTTAGTCAAAGAACGGGCGGAGAAGAAGCTCAAAATCAATTGGCAGTTCTCACTTATAGCGATTTTCAAATGCGTGCGCCCTGAAAGCCGCAGTGCCGAAACCAACCTAGGATGTCTTGCCTGGTGATAGAAGAAAAAGCTTCTACCAGCGCATCCAAAAGTTCTTCGAGCGTCCGCGGTTTGAGCGAACGCAAAATGTTCTTGACCTTTGACCAGCAGTTTTCGATCGGATTGAAGTCCGGCGAATACGGCGGCAGAAAAACTGCCCAGGCGCCACGCGCTTCAATCGCTTCTTCAATCTCATCGGCTTTATGAATCTGACAGTTATCAAAAAAAACGATGTCGCCAGGTCGCAAAGTGGGCGCGAGCATTTCTTCGACGAAGAAAATCATCGTTTCGCTATCAATCGCACCGGGGACGCTCAAGGCTGTGCGCATCCCCATGAGATCCATGGCACCGATGGTCGAAAAATTCCCTTTGTGATCGCTGGGAATTTCGTCAACCACCCGTTCTCCAGGCGCGGCACGTGCATAAAGCCGTGTCATTGCCAGGTGTGCACCCATTTCATCAACGAACACATACTGGCTGGGATCAAATTGGTCGGTCAAGCGGCGGAACTGCCGCCGCTGTTTTTCGTCGCGCGCTTGGGCGAAAAGACTCTTTTTTTCGCGGCAAGTTGAGTTCCTGCAAAGCGCGACAAATCGTCGCCTGACTGACGGCAACGGCGCGCTGTGCGAGTAGCACTTGTTGTAACTCTGCCAGCGAAGCGTCTGGTTGTGCGGCAATGTGCGCACGTAAGACCCTGTGTTCCGCGGCCTTTAGCGCAGGCTTTGGCCCACCACCGTGACGCGGTGCCAGATCGTCGCCCGTACGGTGCAAGCGCAGCATCTTTTTGACAAAGGTCACGCCAACGTTAAACAAGCTGGCAATTTCGGGAATCGAATGCTCCCCTTGTTCGACGGCGGCAACAACACGGACTCTCAATTCTTGCGGGTAAGGTTGCATGATGAAAACAGTATTCTTCAGGCCGCACTCATCTGCAAATTGCTATAAGAAGGCTAGAACCAAGTTGAACAGACATTACCAGCAAGTCAATACTGAAAACGCTAAATACAAGGAAACTTAGTTTACGGGGTACTTACTGCGCTATGTTTATGCCTGTTGACGGTGGCGACGTTTGCCCAAAGTGATCGTGGGACAATCACGGGCACGGTTAAAGACCCAGCAGATGCCGTAGTCGCTGGCGCCACCATCAACGCCAAGAATCTCGCCACCGGAGCGGAGTATAAAACTGTCGCTACTGAAACCGGCAATTACACGCTTTCGGCGTTGCCTGCCGGGAGCTACGAACTGCGCATCGAGGCGTCCAGCTTCAAGAGGTTCCTTTCACAGGGCGTCCAGGTCCAAGTCAATCAGACCACGCGTATCAATGCCGCGCTGGAAATCGGCGCGGCTTCCGACACCGTGATGATTACAGATCAGGCGGCGTTGCTGAAGACTGAGAATGCCGAGCGGAGCACCAACATCAGCGGCCAATTGTTCAACTCGCTACCGCTCAATTTCGCCGCGGGCAATGCAATCCGCAGTTGGCTGAGCTTTATTCAGCTTGCACCGGGCGTTTCGGGCAATGCGCAGACGGCGCGAATCAACGGCGCGCCGAGCGGTTCCTTCAAAATCTATCTCGAAGGCCAGGATGTCACCAGCACCAACGACACGGTCTGGACGAGCACCGTGGCCGCCGCCTCGGTCGAGACCATCGGCGAATTCTCCATCCAGACAAACAACTTTGCGCCGGAATTCGGCCAGGTGCTCGGCGGCGTCTTCAACTTCACCACCAAGTCGGGTACGAATCAATTTCACGGCAGCGCCTACGAGTATCTGACCAACGAGGCCTTCAATGCCTACCGGCCTCTATCCACGCCATTCGCCACCAGCCCGCGCGCGGCACGGTCACTCGACCGCAAACACGATTACGGCTTTACCGTCAGCGGCCCGGTGCGCGTGCCGTGGCTTTACGACGGGCGCAACAAGACCTTCTTCTTTTTCAATCTGGAAAAGTATCGCAACGTGACGCGCTCGTCGGGCAGTCTGACGACCGTGCCGACCGATGCTTATCGCCGGGGCGATTTCAGCGCGGCGCTGACCGGACGTTCGCTCGGCACCGACGTGCTGGGGCGACCGATTATGGAGAACGCGATCTATGACCCGCGCACCACGCGCACCGTCACGGTCAACAACACGCAGTACATTGTCCGCGATCCGTTTCCCAATAACGTGATTCCGACGGCGTTGCTCGACCCAGTGGCGCTCAAAGTGCAAGACCTGATTCCTAAGCCGGACAATGGCGAGTTGCTCAACAACTGGGATCCCAGAATTCCGAATTTCAAATATCAGCAAATTCCCAGCGTCAAAATTGATTACAGCTTCAGCGACAAGTCGAAGCTTTCCGGCTATTGGTCGCTGCAAGACACGACGCAGATCACTGGCCCCGACGGCCTGCCAATCCCGATCACCGGGCGGCGCGATCAGAAGATTTACGGCCACACGGTGCGGTTGAACCTGGACCAAACACTGACGCCGACCTTCGTGCTGCACTTGGGCGCAGGCTACCTGCGTTTCCACAACCCGGACAGCGCGCCTGATGCGGTGACAACTTACGACGCCGTCGCCGGCATCGGCTTCAAAGGTGCGGCGACCGATCCTTCTGGCTTCCCGCGCATCGTTGGTCCCAACCTCGGCAACCTACAAGGCAACCGGGGCGGCATGAGTGCGATGGGGCCGGTGCAGGCCAACAAGTTCTGGAACGACAAGCTGACCGCCGTCGCCAGCGCTACCTGGGTGCGCAGCAATCACAGCTACAAGTTTGGCGGCGAATTCAAACAGGAAGTCTGGAGCGACGTGAACCTGACTGCCGCGCAGGGCCGCGTGGCCTTCAGCGAAGCGCAAACCGCCTTGCCCTATTTACAAAACACCACCGTTGGCGGTGGCAGTATCGGCTATCGCTACGCCAGCTTTTTGTTGGGTCAGGTCAACACCGCCACGGTCGCTGCCGTCAAAGACCCGCAGTGGCGCAAGCAAGCCTTGAGCTTGTACGGGCAGGATAGTTGGAAGAGCACGCCGAAGTTGACGATGTCTTACGGGCTGCGTTGGGACTACGCCGGACAGGAGCATGAGCTGTATTACCGCAGCAGCGAGATTGGGCTGACGACGCCGAACCCGTCGGCGGGCGGTCTGCCGGGAGCTTTCATTTACGAAGGTGACGGGCCGAAGCGTTGCAATTGCCGCTTCACCAAGACCTATCCCTACGCCTTCGGCACACGGCTGGGCTTCGCCTACCAGTGGAATCCGAAGACCGTGATTCGCGCTGGCTGGGGCGTCAGCTACAGTCAATTGGCAAACACCTGGTACATCACCGGCGGGTCGCCATCACTGGGCTTGGGTTACAACACAATTGATTTCAGCAACCCGGCCTTTGGCCAAGCGGCGCTGCTGTTGAAAGACGGACTGGTTTACAACAAGGCCGACTTGTACACGAAGAGCCTCGATCCCGGCATACGGCCTTTGCCGGGGCAGACGAGCAGCTTTGGCGACTTCTGGTGGGGCGTTATTCAGGATCCCAATGGCGGGCGTCCCGGGCGCGTCAATCAATGGAACATCGCAGTGCAGCGCGAGTTCCTCAAGAACTTCGTAGTCGAGGTCGCCTACGTTGGCAATCGCGGCGTCTGGCTCGAAGCGAACAATCTGGTCAATGTGAATGCGATCAACCCGGCGCGCTTGCAGGCGCTCGGCATTGATTTGACCAACGCGGCTGACCGGGCGTTGATGACCTCGCGCATTGATTCGGCAACTGCCGCCGCCCGTGGATTCAAAGCGCCCTACGCAGGCTTTCCGGGCAGCGCGACCGTCGCTCAGAGCCTGCGTCCGTTTCCGCAATTCAATGACGGCCTCGCAGTGCGCTGGAGGCCGCTGGGCAACAACTGGTACGACTCGTTGCAAGTGAAGCTGACCAATCGTTACTCGCACGGCCTCGACCTGACAGCGGCCTACACCTTCCAAAAAGAGTTGATGCTGGGCAGCGGCGGCAACCCCGGTCTGGATGGGGCAGGCACCAACAATGTTTTCAACCGCAAGGCCCAGAAGTCGCTCGCTTCCAGTTCGCAGCCGCACATCTTCGTGAGCGGCTTCAGCTACAACACACCGCGCTTCGGGCCGAACGAGTTGGTCAAGCAGGTGCTCGGCAACTGGACGATTGGCGGCTTGGTGCGTTACGCCAGCGGTTCGCTGATCGGCGTGCCGGGGTCAAACAACAATCTCGGTTCGCTGCTTTATCAGGGCACGCGCCAGAACCGGGTAGCGGGGCAGCCGTTGTTCCTGAAAGACCCCAATTGCGGCTGCATTGATCCACGGCAGAGCTTGGTGCTGAACCCGGCGGCCTGGACCGACGCCGCGCCCGGGGCCTTCGGCGCATCGGCGGGCTTCTACAACGATTACCGCTGGCAACATCAGGTGTCGGAGAACCTGAACTTCGGACGCCGCTTCGCGATCAAGGAGAAGATGGCTTTTGAATTGCGGGCGGAGTTCTTCAACATCTTCAATCGGCTGAATCTGCCCAGCCCATCATCCGGCAACCCCACTGCTGCCGTCACGCGCAATTCGGTGGGCGAACTGACCGGTGGGTTTGGCTTCGTCAATCCGAACAACGTCGGCGGGCAGCGCAACGGCCAGATCGTCGCGCGGTTGCAGTTCTGAAGCTGCTCGACGCAAAACACAACACCCAGCCTCCTCCTCGCCAGGGGAGGCTGTTTTTCTTTTGGCAGAATCTGGCTATGCTTGCGCGGACGAAGTAAGACCACGGATCGAGCCAATGCAACCAATCAAGCTACGAAGCAGGGCAATCAAGAGCGGCCTTGCGTTTGTCTCTCTCGTGCTCAGCATAACCGGCGCTCGCCTTCCGCGCTTTCAAATGACGGCTATCTGGAACCCGGGGCCTGCGCGAGTTGTCATCACGAGATTGCAGAGAGCTACGCGCGCACGGCGATGGCGCGCACATTTGGAGCGGTGCAAGTGGGGAACGAGTTTGCCGAACTCAAGCGAGGCAGCTTTTCTTGCCACAACGGCTCCATTCAAATTTCAGCACAGGATAATTGGGAGGCAGGCACGCGCTTTCCGGCGCAGTTGCCGGAAGGGATTGATTGCCAACGTTGCCACGGCCCTGGCCACGCGCATCTCGACGCAGTCCAGCAAAGGTTGTCACCAGAGCAAGTGCGTAGCGCGATTATCAATCCCGCGCGGCTTACGCCTGAGCGGCAGATAGAAATTTGCAGGCAATGCCACCTCGAAACCACCAGTCTGAAGCTGCCAGCCACCTTGTTGCGCTACGGGCGTGGCGTCTTCTCTTACCGTTCGGGCGAGCCGTTGGCAGATTACATTCTGCATTTCGACCGTGCATCGAAGAGCGAAGATCGGTTTGAGTTCGCCAGCGCCGCCTATCAATTACGCAAATCGGCTTGTTACGTGAAAAGTCGCGGGACGCTCACCTGCACGACTTGCCACAATCCACACGAACCGTCGAATACTCCGACTGCGCTGCGTCGTTACACGGAAGCCTGTCAGGGCTGCCACCAAACGGCTGTACAGAAGCTAGTGGCTGCGCGCCGCCATCCGGTTTCGCAGGATTGCGCTACTTGCCACATGCCAAAGCGGCGACCGTCAGATGCGATTCACACGTCGGTCACAGATCACTTCATTCAAACGCGGCCTGTGGCCGAGTCGGCACGCCCACTCGTCGAGCAGCATGACGGCAACACGCCGCCCTATCGCGGTAGAGTCGAGCTTTACTATCCCGCCGGGCTTGAGCGAACGCCGGAGAACGAACTCTACTTGGCGCTTGCGCAAGTCAAGCACGACGCTAACCTCGGTCAAGGACTGCGCGAGTTGGAGACAGCTATTGCGCGCCATGCGCCAGCCCATTCGGACTTCTACTTTGAACTGGCTGAGGCTTACCGGCGCGCTGGAAATCTGCCAAAGGCCATCAGCTTCTATGAGCAATTGTGTGCGCGCGCAGAGGCCGATTGGCGATATTTCTACCGGTTCGGCACAACGCTGACAGCAGTGGGGCAGCCGGAGCGCGCCGCACAGGCCTTGGAGCGCGCACGGTCATTAGCACCGCAAGAGCCTGCCGTGTTTGAAGCCATTGCAAACTTGCTGGTGCGCCAGGCTAAACTGCCGGAAGCCGTGGTCACGCTTCAGGCAGCCCTCGCGCTTGAGCCTGAGTCCGCCAGCCTGCACAGCGTTTTGGGCGCGCGACTGTTTCAACTATTTCAACTAAATGATGCGAAGGGCGCTGAGGGGGTTTGGCGCGAGGCTGTGCGATTGCGGCCCGAAGCGGCGACAATGCGACTCAATCTGGCTAATCTGCTCGCGAATAGCGACCGCTTCCGTGAAGCGGAGTATCACTTCAAAGCGGCCATCCGCAGCACGCCTACGTTCAGCGACGCATATCTGGCTTACGCCATAGCTCTAGCCGCGCACGGCGAAGTTGCGCAGGCCGAGCAGTATTTGCGCGAGGCTATCAAACACGTGCCGAATTATTTCGAGGCACACTTGAAACTAGGGCAGATGTTACACGCGCGAGGCGATGTCGCGCAGGCCGCGCCGCATCTGCGGAAGGCTACCGAGAGTTCCGATAGCCGCGTACGTGATGCCGCAAAAAAGCTGCTGAACTGAAGTGGACAAGTAAACGGTCGAAAAGCACGTTTGCCGAAATGTGCTTGACCGGTGCTCATTTTAGTGGTAAATGAGCAAGCGAGTTGCCGAATCTCGAAAAATAAGCGCATTTCATCTCGGTTTGGGCGGATACGGAGTCTCAGCCGTGCGAAGGGTTTGCTGGCTTTGCTGTGATCTATCAGAGTCTGCGCCAGTCGTCATTCTTGTTGAAGTACTGGCGTCAGGCTGACGAGCAATTTGATTACAACTCGGAGGCAAGAATCATGCTGAGACCATTACGCCAGTGGTTATTTCCCGCGCTGCTGTTCGCGTTCCTGCTAGCGTCTGCCAGCGTTGGCAGCCTTGGACAGAGCACCAGCGGCTCGATTACCGGAACAGTCAAAGATAACGCCGGCGCGCCGATTACGGACGCCAACGTGACGATTGCCAACCCGGCGACGAATCTGACGCGCCAAGTTAGCACCAACAGCACAGGCGTTTTTGGCGCCGCACAATTGCCGCCGGGCAATTACAAGGTGATGGTCGAGAAGAGCGGCTTCAAGAAACTCGAAAAGACCGGGGTCGTGCTGAATGCGACCGACCTGGTCAACGCGGGCGATTTCGTGCTCGACGTCGGCGCGGTGACGGATACGGTGACAGTAACGGCGGATCAGGCACGCATCGAAATTCAATCCGAGTCAGGCGAACGCTCCGGCGTCGTGACCAACACGCAATTGCGCGAACTGGCGCTCAACGGGCGCAGCTATCACGACTTTCTGAAAACCATTCCGGGCGTCATCACCGGCAACGTCAACTCCGGCCAAGTCTCCGCCTCCGTCGGCAGTCTGGGCAGCTTCAACGTCAACGGCACGCGCAGCAATCAGAAGGAACTGACGGTTGACGGGTCGTCTGACATTGATACCGGCAATAACGTTGATACCCACGCCTCGCTCAACCCCGATGCGATCTCTGAGGTCAAAGTGCTGACCTCCAATTTCCAGGCCGAATATGGCCGGGCGGGTGGTGCCTTTGTCTCAGTCGTTTCCAAATCCGGCACGAAGGATTTTCACGGCGGCGGACGCTACTTTCACCGCC
>JADMIO011711118.1_pt1 | contig 57014 bp, 63 predicted proteins | sample 8958161 | NCBI WGS metagenome assembly JADMIO01 (sample SAMN16585339, study PRJNA669376) | soil metagenome | isolation source: Crop rotation soil | place: USA: Cullars Rotation, Alabama | collected 2011 | reverse complement strand
CGCGACAACTTGTCCACGTGGAATTCTAAGCTTAGGATCCCAATGTGCTGGAAAGCTCCACATCGCGCCAGATGATGGTGCCGTTGCGGCCGAGCTTGAAGGCGTCGGACTTGGCCGCCACCACCCGGCGCACGCGCATCGCCAATTCCCTCGCAAGCACGTGGGTCGCCGCATTGCGCGCGGCCTTACCGTGAATGCCCTCCGCCTGCGCATCGGGAAAGAAGCGGAAACCCTGGAGGCGGCCGACGTAGTGCTTCTCCACGTGCACCGCGCCATCCTCGCCGATCTCGGCGTAAAGCTCGTCCTTCTCCTTGAGGCCGCGCATGAGCGCACTGGTGCGACGGTCAACGAAGCGCTGCGTCAGCTGCTCGTGCAGGGCGTCCGACAGGCTGTCCTCGATCTCGCGCGTGCGGCCCTGCCAGTGCTCGTGGTCGGCGAGCCAGTCGACACGATTGGCCACGAACGTCCAGGTGCGGATGTGCGCGATGCGGTTGGCGAGCGTGTCGATGTCGCCGTCGGTGCGGTCCGCCAGCGCCACCTGCTGGGCAAACCAGTCGGCGGGGATGCGCTCCCCGGGCCCCATCAGGAACTTGTAAAGCGTCGAGACCAACTCGGCGTGGTCCTGTGTGGAGATCTTGCGGTAGTCCGGGATCTGGCAGACGTCCCACAGCCGGCTCACGTTCTGGCGCGACACCGCAAAGCGCGTGACGTCGGGGTCGCGGCTGACAGCCTCGAGCGCGATCATGTCGTCGGCGTCGCGGGCGCGGGCGAGCCGCCCCTCGCGGGGGGATTCACACAGGCTGTCGCGCAGCCGTTGAAGCGAGGCGAAATCGAGGTCGCGGTTGCGCCACTGCAGCGACTTCACGGGATCGAAGGTGTGGGTCTCCAGGCGGTCGATGAGATCGGCGGAGAGGCTGTCGACCGTGCCGGTGACGCCGAACGTGCCGTCGTTCATGTGCCGGCCGGCACGACCCGCGATCTGCCCGAGCTCGCCGGGCGTGAGCTCGCGATGTACATGGCCGTCGAACTTGCGCACCCCGGCAAAGGCCACGTGATCGACGTCGAGATTGAGGCCCATGCCGATGGCGTCGGTGGCGACCAGGAAGTCGACGTCACCCGATTGGTAGAGCGCCACCTGGGCGTTTCGCGTGCGGGGGCTCAGCGCGCCCAGCACTACCGCGGCACCGCCGCGCTGGCGCCGGATCAGCTCGGCGATGGCGTAGACCTCGGAAGCCGAGAATGCGACCACCGCGCTGCGCGGCGGCAGGCGGGTGATCTTCTTCTCGCCGGCATAGGTCAGCTTGGATAGGCGCGGCCGCGAGATGAAATTGGCACCCGGGATCAGATCGCTGATGGTCTCGCGCATGGTCTGCGCGCCGAGCAGCAGCGTCTCATGCCGCCCTCTTACGTGAAGCAGCCGGTCAGTGAAGACATGGCCTCGCTCGGGGTCGGCGGCCAGCTGCACCTCGTCGATGGCAAGGAAGTCGACGTCGGGATGGCGCGGCATCGCTTCGACCGTGCACACCCAGTAGCGCGGATGTTCCGGCTTGATCTTCTCCTCGCCGGTAATCAGCGCAACGCGGTCTACGCCGGCGCGGGCCGCGATCTTGTCGTAGACCTCGCGGGCGAGCAGGCGCAACGGGAGACCGATCAGCCCGGTGTCGTGCCCCAGCATGCGCTCGAGCGCCAGATGCGTCTTGCCCGTATTGGTCGGGCCGAGCACGGCGGTCACATTGCGGATGCGGGTGGAGAGATCGAGACTCATTCGCAATTGTCCACGAGGGAGATACTGGAGAGTGTCGGAGCCATCGCAGAGGGGTGTGACAAGATCAAGAGGCGAGGTCAAGAATGCCGTAGGTAATCAATCGCTCCTGCTATATCTGCTATCGCGCTGATCATGGCGCGGACCCACCGGGTCCGACCATATCGCAAATGCCGTCGGCAAGTGGTGCAATGCTATCAGACTAGCAGGGCCCGACGCCAACCCTCTCAGTACAACATCGCGATCTGCGGCTTGCCGGGCGAGGCGATGTCGACGCGCTTGGAGACGATCGAGGCTGAGCCGGCCATGGTGGGAATGTTGATCTGGTAAGGAATGAACACGTTGGCGCTCGGCACCGGCCGCAACGCTACCTCGATGGCGTCGTTTGCGGCCATGTATTTCGTCTCGTTGTCGATCTTGTGCCCTGCAATCGGCAGGTAGCGCACGCGGCAGACATGGGCCACACCGGGCTGGCCGCTCGGCGCCTGCTCGGTGACGCGCATATCGCCCTTGCGGCTGAACAGCAGATCGAACCGCTCCTTGCCGTCGAAGATTGGGATGCGGCGGTCGCACGGGTCGGCGGCGGCACCGCGCGACAACATCATAATGGCCGTCAGCGGGTCCACCACGCCTTTCAGATGCTGCTCACGCACGGGAATGATCGGCACGGTCGGGACGGTCACCGGCAGGTTCGCGATATCGGTGACGTTGCCGTCGGAGAAACCAAGCTTGGTAGAGCCCGCGCGCAGGTTGCTCTTGAAGTCGAATGTGAAGGACGCAGGCTTTGGGGCCTGGTTGACGATCATGCCGAAGCTGCGCGTGTCGCCGGCCCAGGTGAAGGCGCCGAGCAGTATGGAGAGGCGCGCATTGGCTGCAAGCGTATAGCTCTCGCTTTCGGCCTGCGACGCAAACTCGAATGTGCCGACGCTGAAGCCGTTCAGATTGATTTCGTAGAGGGCGCGGATATTGGCGGGCCACAGGTCTGCCGCGGACGAGGGGCCGGGCAACGATGCGAGAGCCCCCAGAGAAACGGCGAACCCACCCAGGATGCGGCCAATGCTCCTGGCACCCAACACGAACCCCAACGCCATGACGCCGCCTCACTACCCCACGCACACGCAACAGCCACGATCCCGCATACCCAGGCTATCTGGGTTTGCGTCAATTATGTGTCTCGCACACCCTAGCCGCCCAACGGTAAAGAATTCGGTCATGGGAGCCCCGCATTGGCACGCTTGGTGCCCGGAGCCTTGACGTCCGCCCCGCCTCGTATAGAACGGCGCGCGAGCGCCGATATGCCCGAGGATTTTCGCGAAGGCCGGCGATAAGGAGCCTCTTTCATGACCCGGCAATGCGAGTTAACGGGCAAGCTGCCCATGTCCGGCCAGTTGCGCAGCCATGCCGAGAACAAAACCAAGCGCACGTTCCGCCCCAACCTGTGCGACGTGACCTTGATTTCCGACGCCCTGCAGCGCAAGGTGCGGCTGCGCATCAGCGCCCACGCGCTCAAGACGGTGGAGCGCCGCGGGGGGCTCGATGCATTCCTGCTCAAGGCCAGGGACGAGGAGTTGTCGCAGCGCTGCCAGAAGCTGAAGCGCGAGGTGCGCAAGGCGCAGGCCGAGCAGGCGACGGCGGCGTAGGCCGCCTTCAGATCACGTCCGTGACGGCGAGGCGCTCTGCAATTCCGCATCGTTCAGCGTGAATTGCAGGACCACTGTGCGCTGCAGGAAGTGATTGAAGTTGTCATCGGAGATCATGGTCAGCACGGTCTCCCCGCCGGGCCCGCGATGCACGGCGAGCCCCTCCATGTTGTCGATGTCGAAGGCGCCATCGGCCTCGATCAGGACGCGACCGTTTATGCGCGCTCCGGGCACGATTTCGCCCGCTGAAATGTGGCGCAGGCGCATCTTCACGCCCTCGGCCCAGCGGAAATAGCGCTCCAGCACGAGCAGGCCGCCGTCGGCCAGCGCTGCCGCGTCGGTGATGTTGAAGCCATCGATATCCTTCAGCTGGATGCGCTGCGGCTCACCGCCGCCGACCCACATCCAACCCGTGTGATAGCCGCTGCCGCGCGTAAAGCGCTCCGCGAAGGCGACAATGGCGCCCTTGTACGGACCGCCCTTGAGAACCGTCAGCGCCTCGAGCCCCTGGTTGGTCGGCATGCGCTTGGCCTCTGCCGGCAGCTTCAGAGTGCCGGTCGGTGGCTGAACCTCGCCATTGCGGATGGGATAGCGGTCGATACGATGATGACGCTCGAAGCCGACCAGCAGCATGCCATTCTGCAGGGTGCCCTCCAGCAGGGTCGCAGACTCGGAGTCCTGCTCGACCTTGCGCTCGAGCGGGCGGCCGGCCTGGTCGAGCAGAGGAGCCAGCTTGGCGCGCAGCAGGCCGGTCGGCCGGGCACCGTCGTAGGCGAGATCGGCTGTAAGCCAATAGCCCTCATCGGAGATGGCGAGCAGGCTCTTGCCTGTCGGCTCCATGACGAGGGCCGACCAGCCGCCGAAGTCCTTGGCGGACGAGCTGAGCACGATGCCGCCACGGAACTCCAGCGGCCCGAAGCGCGTCACCTCGGAACGCTCGCGCTCGAAGTGCGTAATCGGACGGGATGTGACCTCGATCTGCTCGATGCCGGTGGCAACGGCGGGATCCTTGTCGCCGTCCTTGGCCCAGATGGGAGCCACCGCGGCCGATGCGGCGGCCGCTCCGGCTCCAAGACCCGCGAGCATCGCGCGGCGGTCCAGTCGCAGCGGCCCGTTCGTGGAAGTCATGTCAGTTCGCGCCCGCAGAACGGCGCGCCTGCTCGGCAACCGGCGGCGCGGCCAAGAGCTTAACTTTACTGTAGTTTGCGGCGAGGCGAGGGCGCGACCTTACGCATCGGCTCCGGCCCATCTTCCTCGAACAACTCCACCAGCTTGTCGGTCATGGCGCCGGCAAGCTCGGAAGGGTCGGTGATAGTGACGGCACGGCGATAGTAGCGCGTCACGTCGTGACCTATGCCTATGGCGATCAGCTCGACGGAGGAGCGCGTCTCGATCTCCTCGATCACCTGGCGCAGGTGCCGCTCGAGGTAGCAGCCGGTGTTGACCGACAGCGTGGAGTCGTCGACCGGTGCTCCATCGGAGATCATCATCAGGATGCGGCGGCGCTCCGGCCGTGCGAGCAGGCGCCGGTGTGCCCACGACAGGGCCTCGCCGTCGATGTTCTCCTTGAGCAACCCCTCGCGCATCATCAGGGCCAGCGAGCGCTTGGCGCGGCGCCATGGGGCGTCTGCCGGCTTGTAGATGATGTGCCTGAGGTCGTTGAGGCGGCCGGGATTGGGCGGCTTGCCGGCCGCGAGCCAGGCCTCCCGCGCCTGCCCACCCTTCCACGCGCGCGTGGTGAAGCCCAGGATCTCGACCTTGACCCCGCAGCGCTCGAGCGTGCGCGCCAGGATGTCGGCGCAGCAGGCCGCCACCATGATCGGCCGGCCGCGCATACTGCCGGAGTTGTCGAGCAACAGGGTGACGATGGTGTCGCGGAATTCGGCATCGCGCTCATGCTTGAAGGAGAGCGGATGCATGGGATCGATGATGACGCGCGTGAGGCGGGCGGCGTCCAGAGTGCCTTCCTCGAGGTCGAAGTCCCAGGCGCGGCTTTGCTGCGCCATGAGCTTTCGCTGCAGGCGGTTGGCGAGCCGCGACACGGCGCCCGACAGGTTGCGCAGCTCCTTGTCCAGGAAGGTCCTGAGCCGCTCCAGCTCGTCTGGCGTCGACAGGGTCTCGGCTGCGACTTCCTCATCGTGCGTGCGATTGAAAACCTTGTAGCCGAAGGCTTCGGGGTTATCGAGGACGCTGTAGTTGGGCCGCCAGGGCTCGCGCGCGTCGGCCATCTCCTCGCCATCGGCGTCAGCGTCGAACTGGTCGGCGTCGGCATCCTGGCTGGTCTCGGACGTCTCGCCTTCCTCGCCCTCGCCGCGCTGGTCGTCGCTGGCCTGATCTTGGCTGTCCTGTCCCTCCGAAGTCTCCTCGGAGTTCTGCTCGCCGCTCTCGGGCTCCTGCTCGTCGTCCTCGCCCTCTTCGCGCTCGCCTTCCGCCAATTCGTCGGAGAGATCGAGCACCTTGAGCAGGTCGCGCAGCTGCCGGCCGAACGTCTCCTGGCTCTCGGCGACCCTGTCGAGCTTGGCCAGCGTGCGTCCGGCGCGCTCCTCCACCCAGGGGCGCCACAGGTCCACCATTGCCTTGGCGGTGTCGGGGGGCAGCGCGCCGGTGAGCCGCTCGCGCACGATCAGGGCGAGTGCGTCCTCCAGCGGCGCGTCGGCCCGCTCCGTGATCTCTGCATACCGGCCATGCCCGTACTGATCCTCGACCCGGGCCGTCAGGTTGGAGGCCATGCCGGGCATACGGTTGGCGCCCAGCGCCTCGATCCGGGCCCGCTCGACCGCCTCGAACACGGCGCGTGCGGGGCCGGCCTTCGGGGCCAGCCGCGCATGCAGCTTGACGTCGTGGCAGGCGGCGGTCAGCGCGAGGCTGTCGGCCCAACCGCGAATGACGGCGATCTCCTTGCGGGAGGGCACACGCGAGGGCTCCGGCAGCTGCACCAGCTTGCCATCGATCTCCGGCTTGCCGGGCGCGTAGTTGACCTGCACCTCGCCGTCGCCGGCGATGGCCCGCACGCACAGACCGAGCACCCGCTTGAAGGGCTCGGCGGGTGCTTCCTTGCGGTTGGAGCCTGACGCCATGCCGCGCTCGTCTCAGTTCAGCGCCACGTTGATGGCGCTCTCAGGCAGCTCCTCGCCCATGCAGCGCTGGTAGAACTCGGCTACCAGTGGACGCTCGAGCTCGTCGCACTTGTTGACGAAGGTGACACGGAAAGCGAAGCCGACATCGTTGAAGATTTCGGCGTTCTCTGCCCAGGTCAGAACCGTGCGCGGGCTCATGACGGTGGAGAGATCACCGTTGATGAAGGCGGAGCGCGTGAGGTCGGCCACACGCACCATGTTGGCGACGATCTTGCGCTTGGCCTCGCTCTTGGCAAAGCCCTTCGCCTTGGCGAGTACGATACGCGTCTCCTCGTCGTGCGGCAGATAATTCAGCGTCGACACGATCGACCAGCGGTCCATCTGGCCCTGGTTGATCTGCTGCGTGCCGTGATAGAGCCCCGACGTGTCGCCGAGGCCGATGGTATTGGTGGTGGAGAACAGCCGGAACGCCGGATGCGGCCGGATCACCTTGGACTGATCGAGCAGCGTGAGCTTGCCGGACTGCTCCAGGATGCGCTGGATGACGAACATCACGTCGGGACGGCCGGCGTCGTACTCGTCGAAGCAGAGAGCTGTGTTCGTCTGCAGCGCGTATGGCAGGATACCCTCGCGGAACTCTGTCACCTGCTTGCCGTCCTTCAGCACGATCGCGTCCTTGCCGACCAGATCGATGCGGGACACGTGACTGTCCAGGTTGACGCGGATGCAGGGCCAATTCAGCCGTGACGCGACCTGCTCGATGTGGGTCGACTTGCCGGTGCCGTGGTAGCCCTGGATCATGACGCGCCGGTTGTGCTTGAAGCCGGCCAGGATGGCCAGAGTCACATCCCGATTGAAGACATAGTCAGGATCGACATCGGGCACGTGCTCGTCGGCCTTGGCGTAGGCAGGCACTTCCAGATCGGTGTCGATGCCGAAGAGCTGACGAACAGACACTTTCATGTCCGGCAGGCCGGGCACCCCGGCTTGGGCTTGGGCTGGCATATCGTGGTTCCGGATGTCTTGCCGGCGATCGGCGCTATCAACCGCCCGGCGGGGGCTACATGCTCGCAGTCTAGCTCAGGCCTCAGACCAGCCCAGCTTGCTTCAGATAGTTATAAGCTTGGATGATTTCGCGCAACTTGTCTTCGGACCTTTTGTCCCCACCATTGGCATCGGGGTGGTGGCGCTTGACCAGCTGCTTGAAGCGGGCCTTGATCTCCAGGCGGTCGGCCGAAGCGGTGAGATCGAGGGCTTCCAGCGACTTCAGCTCGAGCGGCTTCAGCGCCCGGCGCTGCTCGCCCGAATTCGATGCCCGCCAAGGGAACATATCGTGTGGGTCGGCAAACCGGCCGTGGCCACCGCGGACCATCCGCTCGCTGGTGCCGTGCGCCCATGAGTCGGCGCCCACCTTCCAAGTGGGACGATGCCCGGTGACGCTGTCCTTCTGGTAGGCCTCAACCTCGGCGTCGCTCATGCCGACGAAGTAGTTGTAGGAGGCGTTGTACTCGCGCACGTGATCGATGCACAGGCGCAGGTACTGCCCCTCGCGTCCTCGCCCCATCGGTGCCTTGTACAGGCCCGCGGCGGTGCATCCCTTCATCTGGCAAAGGGGTGCCTCCTCACGCACGACCTTTTCGGTGTCGGGCTTGACGCGGACACTGTCGAAGTATTTTGAGTCGAACTTCATTGCCTCTCAGTATGTGCCCAAGCCCCAGCCCGCACAAGATCAGGCGTGATCGGCGTTGCGCGAACGCCGCGTGCGTTGTACCTCGGCCATAATCGCAAGTGACCCGCACATGCAATCCTGGCACAGGTCGCTGAAAGAGTTGCGCACATGTCCGTGACGTCGACAATCCACACAAAGCTGACGGAGGCGTTCCAACCCGTCCAGCTCGACGTGATCAACGAGTCCGATCTCCATGCCGGCCATCGCAACTCGCCGGGCACCGGAGAGAGCCACTTTCGCGTGCGCATCGTGTCAGCCGCGTTCGCCGGCAAGACTAGGCTTGCGCGCCACCGCCTCGTCAACGAGGCACTGGCGACCGAGCTGAAGGGCAAGATTCACGCCCTCGCTCTGGAGCTTCATGCACCGGGAGAAGTTGCAAAGTGAGCTGCGCCGCCGTCTCTCACGCCCACGGCGGTAAGATGGTGAGCAGGATAATTGTCGGCAATAGCTGCAGCCCTGCGGAGTCGGGAATATTGCGGCGCGCTGATCGCTTTTGCCATCTGCAGCGTTAAGAGTTGCGATGGTGCCGGGGCCCTGATCTAAGGGTTGCGGTCCCTCATCTGGCGTCGGCGCGGATTCGCACAGGGATCGCGTTGCGCCCTTGCATGCGCTGTGCTCATCTTGTGGCCCATGTTCTGGCCGCGAACAGGAACGTAGGGAGCCTCGGAATGCCCACGGTTGGTTCGACAATGGTGCTGGATCGGGTCGGGCCCAAGCGCAGCGACGCGGAGTTCGTCAAATCCAAACTCGAGGGGCCGGGTGCGCGGTTTCTCGTCCTGGCCGACCTGAAGCCGGTGATCCGCTCCAATGCCCAGCGCACCGAGGCGAAACTCGCCTGGTTCTCCCGCGAGGAGCTGATCGAGTACGGACTGCCGTACGGAGAAGCCCTGTTCCTTGGACTCGAGAAGGACTCAGCGCACGGACGCTTCGCTCTGGCTGTCACCGAGCACCGCACCAGGCATGTGCCGGGTGCGATCGAAAAGCTGCGCCCGATCGTCGATCTGCGGTCCCTCGCCATGCAAGGGATTATGTCGCCGGAGGAGCTTTCGCTGTGCGGCCAGGCGCGTGCACTCGCCCAGTGGCACGAGAACGCCCGCTGCTGCGGCCATTGCGGCGGCACCACCCTGGTAAAGGATGCCGGCTGGCGGCGAAAGTGCTGGGCCTGCGGTCTTGAATGGTTCCCGCGCACCGACCCGGTGGTGATCATGCTGATCACAGACGGCAGCCGCTGCCTGCTGGCCCACGAGCACCGTTACGCCGAGAAGATGTTCTCCACGCTCGCCGGCTTCATTGAGCCCGGCGAGGATATAGAGCACGCCGTTCGCCGCGAGGTGTTCGAGGAGACAGGCGTCCAGGTGGGTGAAGTCGGATTCCACTCGAGCCAGCCATGGCCTTTCCCGCATTCACTTATGCTGGGCTGCGTCGGCAAGGCCGAGACGACGAACCTCGTCGTCGATACCAATGAGCTCGCCGAGGCGCGCTGGTTCTCGCGCGACGACGCCCGGCTGATGCTCGCGCGCAAGCACCCCGACGGGTTGACGGTTCCCGGCAAGCAGGCCATCGCCAACGCGCTCATCACCAGCTTTGTCGAGGGCGCTTAGCCGGCATGCGTGCTCGCAGATTGCGCCGGCGCCTGCGGCTGCAAGCGTCCATCTCGCACAAGTCGGCTGCTCGCCGGACTGCCAGCCGACCCTGCGACGTTGTCTGCTGGAGGCTAATCTGTCTGCAATGACGCTGCAAACCGCTGACAGGCCGTTGCGCTGAGTTCGGGATTGGAATGACACGCCAAGCCAACGCCATCGACTTCTGGCGCGGATTTGCGCTCGTCTCGATCTTCGTCAATCACATTCCCGGCGTCTTCTACGAACGCCTGACGCATCGCAATTTCTCGATCTCCGATTCGGCGGAGCTGTTCGTTTTCCTCGCCGGGTGGTCGCTGGGACTTCTGGTCGGCAGCCGGACGGAACCCATGACCGTGCCGCGCCTGGTGGCTAGGCTAGGCGGCCGAGCGCTGACGATCTACGCCGCGCAGATCCTGATCAGCAGCCTCGCGCTGGCAATCCTCGCCACCTCGGCCTACATCTTTGACAACCCACTTATTCTGGAGTGGCACAACGCGGCTGCGGTGTTCCAGGACCCTGCGCTGACGCACATCGGCCTCGTGCTGCTCACCCATCAGCTCGGCTACTTCGACATCTTGCCCCTTTATGTCGTGCTGATGCTCGCAGCGCCGGTGATTGCGCTGATCGACAAATTCGCCCGTCCGCTGCTCGTTCCCATATCGCTGGCGCTCTATCTCGCCTCGCTGATCGTGCCGTTCACCGCGCCGACCTGGCCCGTCGCGGGGCAGTGGTTCTTCAATCCGTTTACCTGGCAAGCGATATTCGTGCTCGGGTTCGCCATTTCACGCGATGAGGGTCTCGGCGCGCTTGTGCGCCGCAACATGCACTTGATAAGGATGATCTCGCTACCGATCGTTGTGATCACAGCCGTGCTGGTGTGGTTCAACTGGTTCCCAGACCCCACCAAGCTGCCTGAACCAAAGCTGCTATTCCTCAACGGAAAAAGCTTCCTGACGCCGATGCGCCTCATTCAGTTTCTGGCGCTTGCAGCCGTGTTTTCGGCGTCCTACCCCTATTTCGCGCCATGGGTTCCGTGGCTTACGGAATTCATGTCGAGTCTCGGGCGCAACTCGCTCAATGTTTTCTGCGTAGCGTCGCTGTTGAGCCTAATTGGACAAGTGGTGCGCTACCTCTACACCGGTTCTCTTCTTGCTGATACGATAGTCGTGGTCTGCGGAATTGGACTACTCTGGCTGACCGCATGGGTGTCCGAGTGGAGAGATCGACAAAGAGCAGTGGCCTGATCATGAGAACGTGGTGTCTCACCGCGCTGCTCATCGCCTCTGCCTTGATTCAAAGCGCGAGGGCGCAGGCGCCGGCGACCAAGCCGGAGAGCACGCCGCAACCGCCCGCTGTGACCAATGACTGCGGCGAGCCGAATGTTGCCGTCACGCCGCTACCCAACAGCGCATTGGCCCTGCAGAAGCATCAGAAGCTGAAGATCCTCGCCATCGGCGCGTCCGCGGCTGCAGTCCTCGGCATGTCGCACGATGGCAACCCGCCGCTGCTGGAGCAGATCCTCGAGCGCAACATCAAGGGCCTCGATGTTGAGATCATCAATCGCGGCTTCTCGGGCGAGCTTGCCGAGGCCGCCGGCGAGCGCCTGAAGCTCGAGGTGGCGCTCAACGAGCCGAACCTGGTGCTTTGGCAGGTCGGCACCAACGATGCGTTCGCACAGGTGCCGGTGGAGAACTTCGAGCGCTCGGTGGTGAGCACGGTGCGCTGGCTCAAGGAGCACAACGTCGATGTGATCCTGGTAGGGCTGCACTATATGAAGCAACTCGCCAAGAACGAGCACTACCAGGCGATCCGAACCAGCCTCCAGCGCATCACCACCGCAGAAAGCGTGCAGCGCATCACGCGGTACGAGGCGATGGAGGTGCTCTCCCGCACCATGCGCGAGAACGGGCGGCCGGAGCCACGCGACTTCGGCCTCAACGAGGCCGGCTACAACTGCATGGCACAGTACGTGGCGCGCGCGATCACGGTTGGGCTGTTCGCGAAGCCCACCAAGCACGCACCTCAGCCCGCCCCCACGCGCTGATCCGGCGCCCGCACGCGCAAATGTGAACTGCGGCAACTTCCGCTGGGCGCTGGCATGCCATAGTCTAAAGGCTAATCCAGCAGCATCCCCACCGCATCCAATCACCGAAATCGGATCCTGATCGGAGGACCTCGAACGTGGCCAAGCTCAACGTGAACGGCAAAGCCATTGACGTTAAAGTCGATGGAGACACGCCACTGCTCTGGGCTTTGCGCGAGCAGGTCGGCCTGACCGGCACCAAGTACGGATGCGGCATCGCCCAGTGCGGTGCGTGCTCGGTGCACATCAACGGCGAGGTGCAACGCTCCTGCTCGATCATGGTCAAGGACGTGAAGGCGACGGACAAGATCGTCACCATCGAGGGCCTGTCCCGCAATGGCGATCATCCCGTGCAGAAGGCATGGCTCGCGATCGATGTGCCCCAATGCGGATACTGCCAGGCCGGCCAGATCATGGCTGCGGCAGCCCTTCTCAAGAAGAAGCCGAAGCCCACCGACGCCGACATCGACGCGGCCATGACCAACATCTGCCGCTGCGGCACCTACAGCCGCATCCGCGCAGCGATCCATCAGGCCGCCGGCAACACGAGTGCCGCGTCCGTCAACGGCAACAAGGCCTGAGGAGACGCGCCATGACGCTGACAGCAACCCGCAGACAGCTCTCCCGCCGCAGCTTCCTGATCTCCAGCTCCGCCGTCGGAGGCGGCCTCGCGCTCGGCTTCAACATACCCGGCCTTAACAAGGCACTTGCCCAGCTCGGCACCGAAGGCAACGAGGTCGGCGCCTGGGTATTCATCAAGCCCAACGACGACATCATCATCCGTATCGCCCGCTCCGAGATGGGGCAGGGCACGCTCACGGGCCTCGCCCAGCTGGTGGCCGAGGAGCTCGAAGGCGACTGGAAGAAGGTCAAGACCGAATACCCAACGCCGGGGCAGAACCTCGCCCGCAACCGCGCCTGGGGCGACATGTCCACCGGTGGTAGCCGCGGCATTCGAGGCTCGCACGAGTACGTCCGCAAGGGCGGCGCGGCCGCCCGCATGATGCTGCTGCAGGCTGCTGCCGAGCAGTGGAAGGTGCCAGCCGAGGAGCTGACGGTCGCCAACAGCGTGATCACCCACGCCAAGTCGAACCGCACCATCACCTACGGCAAGGTGGCCGCGGCCGCCGCCAAGCTGACCCCGCCTGATCCCAAGGACATCAAGCTCAAGGATCCCAAGGACTGGAAGATCGCGGGCAAGCCGCTGAAGCGTCTCGACACGGTCGACAAGCTCACGGGCAAGCAGGTCTACGCTATCGACCTGAAGCTGCCGGGCATGCTCACGGCGTCGATCATGGACGCACCTGTGTTCGGCACCAAGCTCAAGAACTACGACGAGGCGAAGGCCAAGGCGATGCCGGGCGTGCGCCACGTCCTGAAGGTCGGAGACACTGCGGTCGCAGTCGTCGCCGACACCTGGTGGCAAGCCAACAACGCCCTCAAGGCACTGAACGCTACCTGGGAGGAAGGCCCCAACAACAAGGTCTCGAGCGAGACGATCATGGCGTTCCTGAAGGAGGGCCTCGACGCCAGCGATGGCGTATTCGTCGGCAACAAGGCCGGCGACGCGCCCCAGGCGATCGCCGGCGCCGCCAAGAAACTCGATGCGGTCTATTTCTCACCGCTGCAGAACCATGCCTGCATGGAGCCGATGAACTGCACGGCGAAGTGGACGGCCGACAAATGCGAGGTCTGGGTGGCGACGCAGAACGGCGACGCCTCGCTTGCCGCAACCGCCGAGGCCGCGGGCCTGCCGCCCTCCAAGTGCGAAGTCTACAAGACGCACCTCGGCGGTGGGTTCGGGCGGCGCGGCTTCCAGGACTACACGACGAAGGCCGTGCTGCTCGCCAAGCAGGTACCGGGCGTGCCGATCAAGACTATCTGGAGCCGCGAGGAGGATATGCGGCAGGGACGCTTCAAGCCGATCGGCATGTGTAAGATGACGGGCGGCCTGAACGAGAACGGCGAGCTGGTCGGATTGCAGATACGCATCTCGGCGCAATCAATCCTGGCCTCCGCGGCACCCTCGCGTATGAACAAGGACGGCAGCGACTTCATCACCTTCCAGGGCCTCAATCCGCAAGGCCCGGAGGGACAGTTCGGCTACGCCATCCCGAACCTGCTGATCGAACACGCCATGCGCAACACGCACGTGCCTCCGGGCTTCTGGCGTGGCGTCAACAACAACCAGAACGCAATCTGGCTGGAGACCTTCATCGACCAATTGGCCAAGGCAGCCGGCAAGGACCCGCTCGAGTTCCGACGCAAGATGATGGCGAATCATCCAAAGCACCTCGCAATCCTCAACGCGGTTGCCGAGAAGAGCGGCTGGGAGAAGACACCGCCGCCGGAGGGCGTGTTCCGCGGCATCGCCCAGCACATGGGCTATGGCAGCTACGTCGCTGCCGTAGCCGAGGCGTCGGTGAGCAACCGCGGCAAGGTCAAAGTGCACCGGCTGGTGATGGGCACGGACAGCGGCCACGTGGTCAACCCGGACCAGGTGGTTGCCCAGGTCGAGGGTTCCGTCGCCTATGGCCTCAGCGCGCTGTTGCTGCAGGAGTGCACGGTCAAGGACGGCCGCATCGTCGAGGAGAACTTCGACACCTATCCGGTCATGCTGATGGAGGACTTCCCCAAGATCGAGACGGTGCTGGCGCCGTCCGGTGGATTCTGGGGCGGTGTCGGCGAACCGACCATTTGCGTAGCCGCGCCGGCAGTCCTGAACGCCATTTACGCTGCGACCGGGAAGTCCGTGACGACACACCCGCTGAAGAACGTGAGCCTGCGGGCGTGAGGTGAGGCGGACAGGAACGTGCCCGCCGGCCGTCGCGTTGCTGTTGCTGTTGCTGGCGGGCGCTCTTCTAGGAATGCCCGCGCGAGGAGCGGAAGGACAGGATAAGCTGGCAATCGTGGGCGATACCATCTCGCAATCGCTGACGGCCAAAGCGGGAGATGCCGCACGCGGGCGCGAGATCGCCTTCAGCCGCGATCGCGGGAATTGTCCCGTATGTCACGTATTGCCCGCGCCCGACGAGAAGCTGCATGGGGATGTAGGCCCAAGCCTGCTGGGCGTCGCGGCGCGTCTGAACGAAGGCCAACTGCGGCTACGGCTGGTCGACGGTCGGCGTCTCAATCCGGCGAGCGTGATGCCGTCCTACTACCGTGTCGACGGATTGAAGCGAGTGGCGACCACCTACGCCGGCAAGACCGTGCTGACGGCGGAGGAGATCGAAGACGTGCTTGCCTATCTCATGACCCTCCGTCCCGAGCTGAAGCCGTGACGGCGCTATCCCGACCGCAGCCGGATACCCGCGATATCTCGCGCCGCTCGCTGCTCGCCGGTGCCGTGAGCATCCTGGTGATGCAGTTGTCGGCAGACGACGCTGCCGCGACGCCTGAGGACATGGCGGAGGCCATGGACGAAGCTCTCGGCAAGGGCGCCGCGCTGAAACCCGGCAGGATCAAGATCGATCTGCCCGAGCTCGCAGAAAACGGCAATTCGGTGCCGCTGAAGATCGTCGTCGAAAGCCCGATGACCGCCGCCGATCACGTCAAGACCATCTACATCTTCTCCGAGAAGAACCCGGTCTCGAACGTCGTGCGCTTCCACTTGGGCCCGCGCTCTGGTGTCTCGCGCGTGCAGACCAGCATCCGCCTCGCCGGCACGCAGCGCATCACTGCCGTGGCCCGGATGAGCGACGGGTCGCTATGGACCACTGGCGCTAACGTCATCGTCACCCAGGCCGCGTGCCTGGACGACACCTGAGGAGGGACGCGTGCCCGTCACCCGGATTGTCGTGCCTGCCAAAGCCAGGAAAGGCGAGGTGATCGAGATCAAGACCTTGATCAACCACGTCATGGAGACCGGCTTCCGCCGCGATAATGTCGGCAAGGCCATCCCGCGCGACATCATCACCCGCTTCACATGCAGCTACGGCGGCGAGGAAGTGTTCCGCATGGACCTGTTCACCGGCGTCGCCGCCAACCCGTTCGTCGCCTTCACGACGATCGCGACCGAGACCGGCGACCTGGTGTTCGAGTGGACCGACCAGCACGGCGCCGTCACACGCGATCAGGCGCGGCTGACGGTAACGTGATGACGGTGTCGGAAAGATCCGACCCAGCCCCGCACTCCGACGTCATCCCCGCGAAGGCGGAGACCCACGCAAGGCTCCACGGTGCTCAACGATTATTGGCGTGGATGCCCGCCTGCGCGGGCATGACGTTAAGCCTCGCATTTCTGGCGGGATCTCTGTGTGCTCCCGCAATTGGTCAGGAACCCACGCGGGTCATTCCATTGTCCGAGTTGCGCTCCGGCAAGGAGTTCGTGTCGGCGCAGACACGGGCGCAGCAGGACGACCTCGACGTCAATCCCGGCATGCTCTGGGTGGAGCAGGGCGCAAAGCTGTGGGACGAGACAGCGGGCGCGGAGGGGAAGTCGTGCGCATCCTGTCATGGCGAGGCCGCGGCCATGCGTGGTGCGGCGGCACGCTATCCGGCCTACGACGTCAAGGCGCAGCAACTCCTCAACCTGGAAGGGCGCATCCAGCAATGCCGCAGCGAGCGGCAGAAGGCGCCGCCGCTCGCGTATGAGTCGCAACCGCTGCTGTCGCTGACGGCGCTCGTTGCGCATCAGTCACGCGGCATCCCGCTCGGCGTCACCATCGATGGGCCGGCGCGGCCGTACTTTGAGGCTGGACGCACACTCTATTACGAGCAGCAGGGCCAGCTCGATCTCTCTTGCGCGCAATGCCACGAGCAGAATTGGGGCAAGCGCCTGCGTGTGGAGAAAATCAGCCAGGGGCATCCCAACGGTTTCCCTGCCTATCGACTGGAGTGGCAGACCTTGGGATCGCTGCACCGCCGGCTGCGCGCCTGCTACCAGGGCGTTCGAGCGGAACCGCCCATCGGCGGCAGCCCGGAACTCGTCAATCTCGAGCTCTATCTCGCCTGGCGCGCCCAGGGATTGGCCGTCGAGACACCGGGCGTGCGACGCTGACAGGTGTCATCCCGGAATTTCGCGTCAGCGAATGTCCGGTACCCAGGGGCTGCGGACAGCGACGACGATTGTGGCCTCTGGGTCCCGGCTCTCCGCGCTGCACGCTCCGGCCGGGATGACAGCGACGCGCTCAGCATCAACCCCCATGCCAGCGCCATGAGCAGATAGAAGTGGCGCCAGTGATCGAGGTCGATGATGGCGCCCTCCAGCACGTTGGCGACGAAGCAGCCGTACACGACCAGGAACAGCGGCTGCGTGGAGCAGCGCACGAAAGCGTGACGCAGGCCCCAGATGCTGGTCATCGCCACAAGAGCGAGGAATGCCAGGCCGCCGACCCAGCCCGCATTCAGGAACATAGTGATGTAGACGTTGTGCGGCTCCTCGTGATGGTACTGCGGCACGAACTGCTGCGCGCCGAGGCCGAGCGGGTTCTCGAGGGCTAGGTTGGCCGCCTTCTGCTGGCCGCCGAACCGCCCTTGGGGTCCCTCGTCGTAGCTCTGGTCGAGAGATGCGCGCTGCGAGGCGAGGCCCGAGACCGCGTCGAACTGCAGGGCGACAAGCACGAGGGCGGCCATGGCCGCCAGCCCCATCGCGGCGAGCACTGCGAACCTCAGTCGCGCGCGGTTGCTGCGCACCGTCAATAAATAGAGCATTCCATAGATGGCGGTCGCCACGGCCATGTTGAACCAGGCGCCACGCGAGAAGGTCAGCAGCAAAGCAAGGCCGATCACCAGCATCAGCGCGAGAATCGGAACGCTCTTGCGCAGGGGCGCACCGGCGATCCGGCTGAGCAAATAGACCAAACCCGGCACCAGGAACGGCCCGAAAACGTTGGGGTCCTTGAAGAGACCGGTGGCGCGCCCGTAGCGGGTCATGGAATCGTAGGCGCCGGGCAGCAGGTCGAAGTAGCCGATGATGCCGAGCAGCGCCGCGAGCGTTGCCGCCCACACGTAAGCATTGAGGATGAGGCGGGTGTGCGCCTCCGGCCGCTTCGCCACGAACGCCGCGAACATGAAGGTCGACACATAAAGGTACGCCGAGACGGCTGTGTGGGTCATCGCCAGGGGCAGGTCGGTGGCATTGATTGCCGCCAGCACGCCGGCCGCCGCGGCGATCAGCATCAGTGCCAGTAGCCCGACCAGCGGTCGCGAAATGGCGGCGAGGCCGATCACCGGCAGCAGAACGACGAGGCCCATGGTCAGCAAATCGACGGGCGCCGGCTCGGTGAAGACGACCGCGCCCGAAGCGATCGTCAACCACACCAAGGCCAGCGCCAGCTTGTGGGTGACGCTCTTCCTCGACTCGATGGCGAGTGGAGCAGGTGATAGCGCGAGCGCAGTCATCGTTGCCCCGTTTCAGTACGCGTTCTTGTCGGTGATCAGGGCAAACGGAGTCTTGAGCAGGATGTAGAGGTCGAACAGTACCGACCAGTGGTCGATGTAGTAGAGGTCGTGCTCGACGCGCTTCTGGATCTTCTCCGAAGTATCGGTCTCGCCGCGCCAGCCGTTGATCTGCGCCCAGCCGGTGATGCCGGGCTTGACCTTGTGACGGGCGAAGTAGCCGTCGACCACGTCGTCGTAGAGCCGGTCGGCGGCCTTGGCCTGCAGGGCGTGAGGACGCGGGCCAACGAGCGAGAGCTCGCCGCGCAGCACGTTGAAGAGCTGCGGCAGCTCGTCGAGGCTGGTCTTGCGGATGAACCGGCCGACGCGGGTGACGCGCGGATCGCCCTTGGTTACAAGCTTGGCGGCGTTGGCGTCGGACTGGTCGACGAACATCGAGCGGAACTTGAACACCTCGATCAGCTCGTTGTTGAAGCCGTAGCGCTTCTGGCGGAACAGCACCGGGCCCTTGCTGTCGAGCTTGATGGCCAGGGCCACCAGCGCCATGACGGGGGCGAGGCCTGCGATCGCCAGCGTGGCGACGGTCTTGTCGAACAGCCACTTGAGAACCACGTCCCAATCCGTGATCGGCCGGTCGACGACGTCGATCAGCGGCACGGTGCCGGCGAACGAGTAGGTCCGCGGACGAAAACGCAACTGGGAGGCCTGAGCGGCAAGGCGAATGTCGACTGGCAGCACCCACAGCAGCTTGATGAGCTGCAGCACCCGCGTTTCGGCCGAGACAGGCAGCGCGACGATCAGGATGTCGACCGGGGTGCGGCGGCAGAAGGCCATCAGAGCCTGGAGGTTGCCGAGGTTGGCATGGCCGGCAATGGTCCCGCCGGCGCGTTCGACGCCGCGGTCGTCGAACACGCCGCAAATGCGGATGTCACTGTGAGGATCGGCGGCGAGCGCTTGCAGGAGGCTCTCGCAAGCCGGACCGGCGCCGTATACGACAGCGCGCCGTGTCAGCTGACCTCGCGCAAGCCCGCGCCGCGTCAGCGCTGAGACGACGCCACGATAGGCAACGAGAGCAATGGCACCGCTCACGAACCACAGGGCGAGCCAGGCGCGCGAGAAGTCCGGAGCGATCTTGAGGAAGAACAGGCCCGCGAGCAGAAGGCCAACCGTCGCGCTCCATCCCATCAGCAGGCGGGGCATCTGGCGGTGGGCGGCCGCCAGCGCCGCCATGTTGTATAAGCCCAGCGTCTGGAACACGGTGACGGCAGCGAAGCCCGCCAGCGAAAGGGCCGCGGCGTACTGGCGGAAGAAATCTGCAACGTAGAGATAGGCGATCAGGAAGCCGACGCCGGAGACGAGCACGAACTCGGCGGTGCGCACAAGGCCTGCGAACACGCGCGGCGACATCTGGCTGCGCGTGCCTATCTCGGCGACCTGTGCCACGACGGGGCCGGCGTAGGCCGAGGATCGAGCGCCAGCGCTCCTACCGCGTGCCGCCGGCGCCGAAAGGCCCGCGTGGCGCGAACTTGCACGGCGCGCCGCCACGTGTCCCTCTTCCGTGACCCTGGCGACCTTTGCTGTCTGCGGCATATCGTTAAGCCCCGTCTCGATTTGGTTGCTTAACGGCTGCAGTAGCAGTTCTCATGCCAAGCCTAGACCGCCCCTTCCTTCATTCCTGCACACGCGACAGCGTCCCTCTCCCCATGCCCGACCGGCATAGGAAGAGGTTTCTGAGCCTCTGCCCAAGAGGGCCTCGCTAAGAAGCAAATACCTCGCCTGATGCGGTGCCGTGATCGAGGATTAACCGATCAATTCCAGCCGCGATCCCTTCCACACCGTCATGGAATAGTCGTCGGGGTCGAGCGCCTCATGCCGCGCGGCGGAGAACGGATTGTTGTAGCTCTTGAGAAGCCCGTCGTAAGTTCCAAGATTGTCCAGAGCAGCCTGCATCTTGGGACCGTCGGTGCTGCCGGCCTTCTTGATCGCCAGCGCGATCATGTGCGTGGCGTCGTAGGTGTTGCCGGTGTAGCTGGGGAATGGCACCTCGTTGGCGTCCTTGATGTCCTTGTACTTGTCGGTGAAGCGCTTGAAGAGCGCGACCGCCTTGGGCTTGGTGTTCTGCACGAACGTGAAGGTCTGCATCACCATCACGCCGTCCGCCAACGGCCCGGCTAACGAAGGGAAGGTTGGGTTGGCGAGCCCCCAGGCGCTGAGCACCTTGGGCTTGTAGCCGATCTTGTTGCCGGCCTTGAGCGCGTTGGCCATCTCGACGGCGTTGGAGTAGGACAGGATGGTGTCGGTGCCGGCCTCCTTGGCGCGCAGCATCTGCGGAGTGAAGTCGCTGTCGCCGACTTTCATCTTGTCCGAGGACGCGGGCTCGAGGCCCTTTTCCTTCAGCGCTGCCTGCAGGTCGGCGATGGCGGGCACGCCCCAGCCGGTGTCCTCGTTGAGGATGCCGAACTTCTTGCCGCCGGCCTTCTGGCCGTAGCTGACGAGGAATTTCGCCACCTCGCGGTCGTTGGTGGCCACCCTAAACATGTAGTTCGGCTTGCGGTTGTTCTCGATGATGCCGACGCCACCGACCGCCAGCGCGAACCACGGCACCCTCAACTCGTCGATGGTGTCGATCACGGCAAGACCTATGAAGCTGCCTTGCGAGCCGAGGATGGCAACACAGCCCTCGCGCTCGATCAGCTCGCGGGTCTGGGCCACGCCGCGATCAAGCTTGTGTTCGTTGTCGCGGATAACAAGAGCAAGAGGGCGCCCGAGCACCCCGCCGGCAGCGTTGATCTCATCCATGGCGAGCTCTGCCCCGCGGGAGAGCGCCTGCCCGGCCGATGCATTGGGGCCGGAGAATGCGGCGGAGAGGCCGAGCTTGATGGGATCGGCAGCGGAGACCCGGCCTCCGAACGCGGTCAGCGCCGCCGCACCGCCCACCAACTTCAATGCCGTGCGCCGGGACGTCGGCATGCCCTTCGATAGCTTCGTCATCGGACTGCTCCTTCTGCAACGTTAACCTGCGGCCGTCGTGGCCCGCTTGCCCCCCAGATACCCCCGCGCGACGTCGGGGTGAGAGAGCAATTCCTTCGATGTGCCGTGCAAAGAGACACGACCTTGCTCCAGAATGTAGGCGCGATCTGCCACCCGCAGGGCGAGGTTGGCCATCTGCTCGACCAGCAGGATGGTGCGGCCCTGGCTGCGTAGCGCCTTGATGATCTCGAAGATCTGCCGCACCAGCAGGGGCGCGAGCCCCAGCGACGGCTCGTCGAGCAGTATGATGCGCGGCGAAGCCATGAGCCCGCGCGATATCGCCAGCATCTGCTGCTGCCCGCCGCTCAGGCCGCCCGAAGGCAGATGCTGGCGCTCCCGCAGGATCGGAAACTGGTGGAGATATTGCTCTGCCCGCGCGCGCAGGCCTTTCTCGCCGCCGGCATCGCCACGGCGGTAGCCTCCGAGCAGCAGGTTATCCATGACGGTCTGGTCGGCGAACAGGCGACGTCCCTCCGGCACCAGCACCATGCCGCGGCCGACGATGCGATGGGCGGGCTCGGTTCCGATCTCCTCGCCGTCGAGGCGGATGCTTCCCTGCACCGGGCGCAGGATGCCCGCCAGGGCCTTGAGACATGTGCTCTTGCCGGCTCCATTGCTGCCGATCAGCGCGACCAGCTCGCCTTCGCGCACGCTGAGGCTGACACCACGCAGCGCCTCGATGGCACCGTAGCGCACGCTGAGGTCACGCACCTCGAGCATGGCGGCATCTGCAGCGGGCGCTTTCGGCATGGCCGTCATGTCGCCGGCACCTCGTCCAGGTCCTCGACGCCGAGATAGGCCTCGATCACGTTCGGATCGGCCTGGATCTGCGCCGGCGTCCCTTCCGCCAGCTTCTCGCCATGGTCGAGCACGGTGATGCGGTTGGAGATCCCCATCACAAGATCCATGTGGTGCTCCACCAGCAGAACGGCGATTCCGCGCGCGCAGATGCGGGTGATGAGCGTGTCGAGATCCTGCACTTCCTTGGGGTTGAGGCCCGCCGCCGGCTCGTCCATGGCGATCAGGGTCGGCTGCATTGCGAGCGCGCGGGCGATCTCGACGAGCCGCTGATGTCCGAACGGGAGCGAACTCGCGAGAGCGTCGGGATTGCCACTGAAGCCGACAAAGGAAAGCAGCTCGACGGCCGCCGCCCGGCGGACTGCTTCCTCGCGGCGCAGTCGCGGCGTCTGGAGGACGCTGTCGAGAAGACGCCAATCGGTCTGGCCTGCGAAGCCGACGAGGACGTTCTGCAGCACCGTCAGCGCGCCGAACAGCTGCGCCGTCTGGAAGGTGCGCGCAACCCCGAGCCGCGCGATGCGGTGCGAGGCGAAGCCCGTGACGTCCTTGCCGTCGATGCGCACGCTGCCCTGCGTCGGCCTGTAGTAGCCCGTCAGCACGTTGAGCAGCACGGTCTTGCCGGCGCCGTTCGGGCCGATCAGCGCGTGGATCGTGCCGGGCTCGATGCGAAGCGAGATGCCATTCAGTGCGCGCACGCCGCCGAACGTCATATGCACGTTCTCGAGCGCGACGATGGCGCCGTCGCGCGTTTCGACCGGCGCAGCCGCGCGAGCCGGTGCCGGCTGCGGCGATCCCGGCCGGGTCTCGATCTCGGGAATGTCCGCGCTGCGCCGGAATAGAGTGCCGACGATCCCGTGCGGCAGCGCATAGAGGAAAGCGACGATCATCGAGCCGTAGATGATGAGGCGGTAGTCGACGAACCGCTGCAGCATCTCCGGCAGGAACGTCATGATCGGCGCACCGACGAGCGGGCCGGCGATGGTTCCAGCACCGCCGAAGATCACCATCGTCAGGAAGAAGATGGAGGCCTCGAACTCGAACGCCTCCGGGCTGATGAAGCCCTGGAAGAATGCGAACAGGTGGCCGCCCGCTCCCGCCAGCGCCGCGCTGATCGTGAAGGCGACGGTCTTCACCCCGCGCGTGCTGAGCCCGACGGCCTGGGCGGCGATCTGGTTCTCGCGCACCGCGACGAACGCGCGGCCCCAGGGCGAGCGCATCAGGTTGCGCAGCAGCAGGGTCACGACCGCCGCCGCGGCGACGATCAACAGGAATTGGTTCTCCACGTACAGCCGCTTGCCGGCGAAGGTGGGCTTCGGGATGTTGAGAACACCCTGCGTGCCACCCGTTAGATCGGACCATTCATTCAGGATGCTGTTGACGATGATGCCGAAGGCGATGGTCACCATCGCCAGGTAGGGGCCGTCGAGCTTGAAGGAGGGAAGCGCGATCAGCACACCGGCGGCCGCCGCAACAAGGATCGAGAAGGGGAACGCAGACCAGAAGCCAAGCCCGAGCTTTGTCGCCAGCAGTGCGCCCGTGTAGGCGCCAACAGCGTAGAAGCCAGCGTGGCCGAGCGATGTCTGGCCGGTATACCCCGCCAGCAGATTGAGGCCTTGCGCCACGATGGCGTAGATGCCCGCTAGGGCTAGCATCTGGGTGTAGTAGCGCCCAATGAGTGGCGGCAGAAACCAGGCCACGGCGATCGCTGCAATCGCAGCCAGCACCCAGGCCCAGCTCCGGGCACGCAAGGACATGACTACACCCGCCGTAGCGTGGTGCGGCCGAACAAACCGGTCGGACGCACGAACAGGACGAGGATGACCAGCGTGAAGCCGAAAATCTCCTTCACTGACGAGCCGAAGTAGCCCCCGATCAGGTTCTCCATCACCCCGTACGCCAGGGCAGAGATCAGGATGCCCACGGGATGCTCGAGGCCGCCGACAATGGCGACGGCGAATGCCTTGAGCCCGATCAGGAAGCCCATGTGGCTGCTGACGCCGATCAATGGCCCGATCAGCACACCCCCGATCGCTGCCAGCATACTGCTCAGTGCGTAGGAGAGCCCGACCATGCGGTTGACGTCGATGCCTACCGCCAGCGAGGCCTCGCGATCGAACGCCGTGGCGCGCAGCGCCCGTCCGAGCATTGTCCCGCCATAGAACAGGCGCGCGCCCAGTGCCACTCCCAGCACGACGACCGGGATCAGAAGCTCCAGGGGATAGATGCCGGCGCCGGCGATCGTCACCGGGTCCAGAGCGAGCGCATTGGGCAGTCCGCGCGGCGACTTGCCGAATACCAGCAACACCACGTTCTCGACGATGATGCCGACGGCGAGCGTGCTCATCACCCACGCCATCGATCCCCGCAGCACGAAGGGGCGCACCGCCAGGCGCTCGAGCACTAGGCCAAAAGCACCGAGCAGCAGGATCGCGGCGATCATCGCCAGTGGCGTCGGCCAGCCGAAGTCGACGACCAGGATGAGCGCCGTCACCGCGCCCAGCATCATCGCCGACCCCTGCGCGAAGTTGAGCGTGCGGCTCGTCATGAACGTGATGTGATACCCCAGCGCGACGAGGCTGTAGATGCAGCCCAGCGCCAAGCCGCTGAGGATCAGCTGGAACATCAGGCCTGGCTCTCGTCCGGCATGGCGTACTCTTGCGCCTGAAATTATGCGTCGAGCATGGCCACTGCGCGGATCGGACAGCCGGTGCCGCCGACGAGCCGCAGCGGCAATCCGATGTAAAGGAACCGCTTGCCCACCACGCTCTCGAGGTTTGCGAGGTTCTCGGTATTGATGACGCCGCGGTCACGCAACGCGCGATGGGCGGGAAACGCATTTTTGGCGTCGATCGGCATGGCCGCGGAGTTATCGACGCTGGCGCACTCGCAACCGACATTGATGACGCCCCGGTCCGCGAGCCAGTTGGCCGCGTCGCCGTCGAGGCCCGCGAACTCATGCAACCAATTCGGCTCGTTCTGGCGTGCGTAGTAGTCCTGCCAATAAAGGAAGGTGTCACCTTTCTGGATTTGGAGCTGCGCCTTGTCGAGCCCAGCCTGCAGATCGCGCACGGTAATGAACGTGCCGGGCTTCACGTGCGAAACATCGATGCAGAGGGCGTCGGTCAGGAACGTTTCGAGCGGCATCCTGTCCAGGCATGGCGCGTCGGGCCGCGGATCGTAGTGACACAGCGCGTCGACGTGCGTGCCGACGTGCTCGCCGATCAGGAAGTCGCGTATATGAAAGCTGATGTCGGTTTCCCACCGGCCCTTGGAGCCCGCGTGGGTCATCCGATCCCAGAATGCAGGCACCTGATTGATGTGCGGATTGGCGACCGCCATCATGTGCGAGATTGGCCGGCTGAGATCGACAAGCTTACGCGCCATTCAGGGCCTCACAGGTTGCAGGGGATCGCACAGGATGCGGCGATCCCTGACGATCCCACGACGCGGCATTCTACGGAAAGAATGACATTCTCTCCGAAGAGAGCTTAGCAAAGCGCAACCCGCGCCTGTCAAGGTCTTTGGACTTGCGCGATTGCCCAGCGCGGCATCAGGAGCGCACCGTAGATTGCGGCTCCAGCGCCGGAGCCGGATCAGATTTGACGCCAAAGATCTCATTGAGGCGGCGCCCTGTCCGGAGGAGCTCGACCGACAGCCGCGCTTCGTTCCTCGCGACGTGGTCGACCATCCCCGGACACTGCAGGACCATCTGCACGTCGCGGAAGGAATCGTAGATCGGGATCGCCAGTGTCATGACACCAGGCGACATCTCGGACCTGCTGATGGAGTAGCCGCGTTCACGCGTGAGGCGAAGCTCCTCTAGCAGATCTTTCTTCTTGATGATCGTGGTCTTCGTGTAGGACCTCGGTCGCCACTGCGCCAACTCCTGGCGCAATACATCCTCCTGCATCCACGCGAGGCGCGCCCGCATCTGCGCTGGGGCATCGGGCGGAAACCGGTGGCCGATCGGTACCGAGATGATCAGCTCCGCCGCCTCCTCGGCCTTGTCGATGGTTACAAATGCGCCATCCGGCTCGACGCGCGTCAGGACGCAGGGCAGTCGTGTCGCGCGCGACAACCTCACGAGTTCCTCGTGAATCAGCACGGACGGCGCTTGCCGGCGCAGCCGGGAGACATCGTTCAGCAGCTGGTGGGACAACGCGTAGGTACGGCGCCCGGTGTCGTAATTGAGCCAGCCCTCCTGGGTCAGCGTTTTGAGAATGTTGTGGCAGTGGCTCTTTGTGATGCCGAGACTGACGGCGATGTCGTTCAGCGAGGCGCCGCTCGATGAAGCCGCATTGACATGGCGGATGATGGCCAGCGCTTTTGTCACGGCCGGCACCTTGTCTGGGCCAACCGCCTGATCAGCGCGGATATCCGCCGTCCTGCCGAGAGAAACCGTCATTGACACTCCGGCTACTGCATGAAACTGTCTTACAGTAGGAACGACGTTCTACATATAAAATGTGGCACGAAGCGTCAAGCCGGCCATTGGACGGTCGTTGCGACCTTCCCCAAGCGAAAACATCGGCATCAGCGAAACATGGCCCGCATCATCGATCTTTCAGTCACCATCGAGAACAATATGCCCGCGCACAAAAACATGCCGCGGCCGGTCTATCTCCAATGGATGACGCACGAGAGCTGCCTGGCCTACAACCAGGGCGTGCCAGGCGACCCCTTTACCTCGCCGATCGAGTACGTGGGCATGCTCAATCACGTCGGCACGCACGTCGACGCCTTCTACCACATGAAGCCCGGCGGCCAGTCCATCGACGAGATGCCTCTCGATCTCTTCATGGGCAAGGCCGTCTGCTTCGACCTAACTCATATTCCAGATCTCGGTGATATCGACGTGCACGACATGGAAACGGCCGAGCGGAAGTCCGGCGTGCGGGTCGACGGGCATATCGTGCTGTTGAATACCGGGTTGCACCGGCGGCATTATCCTCGCGATTCCGCAATGTATTCCAATCCCGGATTGACGGCCGCCGCGACCCACTGGCTGGCGGATCGCGGATCGCGCCTGCACGGCGTGGAGGGTCCGTCGACGGATCGACCGAACTTCGCAGAGTTTCCCAGTCACCGCGCATCGCGCGACCGGGGCATCACGCATGTAGAGTGGCTTTGCAATTTGGAGGAACTGGTCGGCACAGGGGTATTTCAATTCCAGGCCATACCACTTAAGTTCAAGCGCGGATCGGGATCGCCGGTACGCGCACTCGCCATCCTCGACTAGGGGATCGTGCCCATGTCCTTCAGGCAACTGACGAGACTCGCGGCAGATCCGACTGGCACTGTACCCGCGATGACTGCAACGCATCATCAGGGATGCGCGGCGCGGGTCGACTCTCTCCATGCAAGTGAACCTATCGTCCACCGTGACTGGCTCGGCGAGCCGATGCAGCTCGGCTGGCGAATATCGGACCCAGGACTGACACATAGCCCGCGGGGCTAACTGCGCGCGGGCGCCATCCCGGGGCCCGCATCACCGAGGAGGCCGCACCCGTGCCGGAATGGGAATACACCCGAATCAACCTGAACGAGGTGCCACGTCGAACCGACGACATCGACTTGCTCAACAATGCCGGTAAGGACGGCTGGGAATTGGTCTCGATTACGACCAATAATGTCGCGTTCTTGAAGCGGTCGATCGGCGAGCCCGCCCGCCCGCCGGCGACGCGCCGCAAGGCGGTCATGGCCCGCGGGCCGGAGGCATAATCGGCTGGTCGGCTGCGGACGCAGGATCGCGCTGCCGCCACGCAAAACGGGCGGAAAAACCGCCCGTTCTGACACGTAGCCGCATTGATCCGCTATTTAATGAGAAAATCGTCCTTATGAGACTTGCCACCCCTGGTGGCAGCAACCATCCAGCGCGGCATGCGGCCACGTCCGGTCCAGGTATTCTCTGGGTTCTTGGGATCGCGATACTTGGCAGCTACGCTTCCCTTTCCCTTCTTACGCCCGTCGAGCAGCTCGCGGATATCGAAGCCGTGAGACTTGGCCATATCCATCAGCTGCTTGCGCACCGCAGCACGCTCGGAATTCTGCTTCTCGATCTTGAGCCGCTGGATGCGGGCCTCCATTTCCGTCAGTTCCGCAAAGGTCATTTTCTCGAGGTCGCTGGGTCTGGCCATGTGGGTCTCCATTGTGCTTTTTCCATTCCAGGAATATCAAATGCGTCGGTTTATAAAGCATTGCAATGGTTTTACTTGTCGCATCGTTGATAGTAACATCTAATGCGCTCTTTGTTTAGACCACGCGCAGTCCCCAGATCGGAGACCATATTCGGCCCAATATATCCAGGTCGATCGCCGCCGCCAAACTGCCGGGCGGGGATGCAATCGGCGCTTTAAGCAAGTTTAAGAAAAACTGGCGGGGGGGGGCCAATCGCAGCTTCTGGTGCCCCTGATTACGGAAACTAGGCCTTCGACAGGCCGGCGGTACGTCTTTGCCTACCAGGGCGTGAAAATGATGGCGAGAGACGCATTATCCGAGCTGGACTCATCTGGGTTCGCGCCTCAACCGACGGCGTTCTCGCCTTCAGGCCCGAAGGAACTGCCCGGCGCCTTCTCCCGATCGAAATAAGCGAAGTTCCCGCGTCCCTCCGTCTTGCACCGATACAGTGCGTCGTCGGCCTTGCGCAGCAAGTCATGGGGATCTTCCCCATCTTCCGGAGCGATGGAGATGCCGATGCTCGCACCGATATTCAGGGTTGTGCCGGCAATGTCATATGGTTCAGCCAGCACCTTTGTAATACGCCGCGCCAGGACACCCGCCTCCGCACGGTCCCGCAAGCCCACCTGGATCACGACGAACTCGTCGCCTCCAAGGCGAGCCACCGTGTCCGTCGCCCTCGCCGTCGCCCGCAATCTTTCTGCGACCGCCACCAGCAACGCGTCTCCGACGGCGTGCCCATAACTATCATTGATCGGCTTGAAGCGGTCCAAGTCCAGGCACAGCAGCGCCATCGCCTCCCCACGCTTGGCCCGCGCCAGAGCGCCTTGCAACCGGTCGCGAAAGAGCACGCGGTTTGGCAGATTTGTCAGCGGATCGTGGTGCGCCATGTGCGCCACCTGCGCCTGCGCGCGCCGCTGCTCGGTGACGTCGAGATAGGTGGTGACAAAGCCTCCACCGCGCAGCGGGACGCCGCGTATCTCGAGCACGGTGCCGTTCGGGCGGGTCCGTTCGAAGACGTGGGCGCGCTTCTGGGCGGCGAGCGCAAGGCGGAGCCGCACGTGCCCCTCCACGTCCCCAGCGCCGTACTCACCGCGACTTGCATTGAAGCGGAACATTTGTTCGAGCGTCGGACAGCCCGATGCAAAAAGATGCTCGGGATAGTCGAGCAGCTTTTTCTGCTGCCCGTTGCACAGCACCATGCGCAGGTTCTTGTCGAACAGGGAGATGCCGCCAGGAAAGTTGTCGACCACCGCTTCGAGCAGCCTGATCCGCTCTCGCAGTCTCTCTACCAAACCTATACTCGAAGGCTGAGTGTCCTCATCGACTCTCTCGACACTCAGCATTTTCCCCGTCCCCATGTTGCGAGCGGTGCAGGCGTAACGCAGGCGCGTTAACCGACGCTTCCGGCCCCACAACTGAGACGCGATGCGCCCGATCATGGCAAACAAAAGGTGAAGGTCCTTCCCTTCGCGGGAAGGCACAGGCGCTGAACGGAGGCGCTCGCCGGGCGCGAATTGCCAATGGGCGCGTGCCATTCTCTACAATTTTACGCGAATGCCGATGCTCGGCTTGGAGCTACGCCAACGCATATGCGCTACATACTGCGGGAGTTGGTTGTCTCAGGGCGTCATTCGGGGGAATTCGCATGAGGGACGATATCGCGCTTCTCAGGCAGCGCCGCGACGGCATCCGCGAGTGGCTCGAGGACGAAGCGCCGCACACGGCGCTCGACCAGAAGCATTTGGAGACCGCCTCGCCCGAGCGCGCCTATTGGCACCACGGCTACCAGGCCGCTCTCAACGACGTCCTCGACTTGCTCAATCCCGTCACGCGAAAATCCGGCAGCGCGGACATTCCCAATTAGTGCCCTTGGGCCGGCCCGGATGGACGAGCATGCGGGGCGGCCGAACGTCATGGAATAGCTCGCACTCCTTTGCGAATGCGGCCTCTGAATTGGGCGTATAGCCGTACTTGAACAGGGTGTCGGAGCCGATGAAATCGCGCAGCCTGACCCTGATATCGCCGTCGGCGCGGCCAACGTAGTTGACGCAGAACCTGCCGCTGGAATCGTTGCGCCCCAGCGCGAACACGCCTGGGGCGCTCTGGGTGATTGCGGCGTCGATGGCGTCGAATGTCAGCCGGTAGGGTCCTGATAGTCCCGTATTGGTGGCCATATTCCCGCTCCGTGGCATCTGCACCAAGGTTCAATCGCATTCACTCGCCGTCTACGAACCGCCTTCTCACGGTCGACAGAAGGCACGCGCATCCGCCGTCCAGGCGCCGAACCCCGACGCCGCCAGGTTGGCGATCACCCGGCAGACATACCTTTTCTGGGCCGGATCGTTGTCGGGCCCCGCGTGATAGCGCGCCACGGCGAGCGTCCAGCTGCCTTCGCGCGCCTTCAGTTGCTGCAGGAAGCGCGCGGCATAGTCGACGTTCTTGGATGGGTCGAGCATCTCTTCGACGGAAGCGAAGCTGCGGCCGTGGAAGTGATGGTTGATCTGCATGCATCCGACGTCGATCATCTTCGCACCGGCCGACCGGGCCTCGTGGAACTTGCGCAAGGCGTCGGATTTGTCGATGTCGTATACCGACCTGCCCTCGATATTGAGCGCATAGGGCCGCAGCGAGTCGCCGCGTCCCGTCTCGGTGAGCCCGACAGCATAGAGTACGCCCAGCGGAATGCCGTAGACCCGCGCCGCGCGTGTCATCTCGCGCTCGCAAGCGTCATCGGCCGAGGCAAACGCCGTCGCGCTAAACGAAAAGATCGCCGCCAAGGCCGCGCGCAGAGCGGCTCTTCTCATTGTCGTCGTCCTGTCTGCTGGGTGGAGAGCGAGGATCGGACTGCGGATCCTGCCGACCGCCCGAGGATCGGGAATCGGATTGCGGTGCTGCCCCACCTTGCTGCGGGAGCATCGATGAAGACTGAAAGGCCTGCGATCCGCCATCGACTACAGCTGCGGCATGTGTCGGTGCGGAAACCACGGTCATGCCGTCGACACGATACCCGGCTCCCGTTAGCAGCCTGGCCAACGCGTCCTGGTCCTGCTGCAGCATGCGGACTGTTTCGGATCGGCTGGCCTCCACGCGGATGTCCAGGGCATCTTCCTTGAGCGACATGCGAATGGTGATGGTCCCGAGGTCCGCCGGCTGCAATTCGAGCCGCAGGATTTTCACGACCGGTGCGGCTGCCGCGGGCGCTGCCATCACCGTTCCGGGCGGCCCGGCTGCGTCGCTCTTGATGGCCTCCGTCGCGGAGACGATCTGAGCGGCAACCTGATGCGCGGGCGTCGGGGTGGCGCCCGACAAATGCTGGGCCTCGCCGTAGGAGCTGGACGCGGCATGTTCGCTGACCGGTGCGGCGTTTGCCAGTTCGGTCCCATCACCACGATCTCTGGCAACCTGGCTCTGTGATGGTGATATGGCCGAGACCGGCTGTACCGTCGGGCGGACGGCCTTGCCGGTCGCCGGATCGATGGTGCGCGCAGGTCCCCGCGAACCGCCGAGCTGGTCCGAACGCTCGGGCGGCATCGCAACAGCACCATCGCCAGAGATTGCAGTAGTTGCGCGATCGACGCCGCTCTGCTTGGTCCGCATCGACTGAGCTTGAGCCACCGTCGTTGCCTGGATGAGCGCGGAAGAGCCCGGATTGATGGGCGCCCCTGCATTCTGCCGGCCCGGCGTCGCGTCGGGCGCCTGGTCGGCGTCCTGCTGCGCGGGCACGGCCTGCGCAATTTCCGACGCCGCACCCAGCCCGACTGTCGAGATATGCGTCTCTTGTGCTACCGCGGTGATGATCTGTGAGGCGGCACCGTTCCAGTCCTGTGCTGACGATCCAGCCTGCTGGGCGCCCCGCGAACCGCTCGGTCCTGTCGCGGCGGCGGCCTGAGCGCCATTCGCCAGCTGCATCAAAGTCTTGGCATCCATGCCGGCCCGGGACGCAGCGTCGTTATCCTCGGGACCAATCGCCGCCGACTGGGCGGCACTAAGGCCCATGGCGACGATCCCCTGGGCCTGCAATACGCCCTGCCAATCCGAGATTGCCGGGCTGGCGCTCGCGCCTGCCAAGCCAGCAACGCCATCAGGAGGCGCAGCGGTCGCCGACGCAGCAGACGACTCGTCAGTGCCGTCCGTCGCCGAGCCGCACTCGCCAGAGAGCAACGCAGCAAGCGCGGCCTCGGCATCGGCCCTGGCATCGCTCTGCGTGCTCGCTTTGATGGAGATCGAAGAACCCCAGTTGCCTCGTCGCTCGGGCATCGCGGCTGCCGCGCGTTGCGTCGGCGCGTTTTCTGCCGACGTCATCTTCGAGATCAGGTCGGGAAAGTCGGAGTCTGAGCCCTGGTCGGACGATGCGCCACGGGAGCCCGTGTCGTTTGAGCGCCCGGAAACCCGGACCACCGTCGCGCCTGCGGACACCGCTGCTGCGCTCATCTCTTCCCCCCACCCAGAATGTTGTCGACCTGAGCGAGCGCGCTGCGTACCGATGCGGCCACAGCCGGTTCGGCAGTGTCGCGCGGACGCTCGGCATTTGCGGCAGCCGGTCTGGTCTCACGCCGGATCTCCTTGGCGACACGCAGCGCTGCGGCGAGAAGGTCCTTCTCCTCCTCGCCGAGCCGATCGACCGGCATGGCCTCGAGAATCTCACGCGCCTTGTCTGGCTCATCGATGACGACCAGCGCCGCCGCCTCGCACAGCTTGGAACGCAGGCTTTGCTCGCTATCCTCGCTCGCGAGAGCGGAAGCTTTCGCCGCCGCCCAGCGCACGACCTCCATGCTGCCGCTTTTGAGGCCCTCCCAGGCAATGGAGAGGTAAAGGTCCTGGCGCCTGTCGGCGGCAACGGACTCCAGAGTGGCATCGAGCCTGGCCCGGCGTTGCGCATCGTCGGCCAGACCGCGCGTCGCCACGTCGATCGCCAGCTGGCGGCGAAAGTTCGCCATGTGCACCGAGTTTGCGAACCGGCGCACATACTGCGTCGTCGCGACCTCGAACCCCTCGACGTCGCCTCGCTCGACCGCAAGCGTCACCTCACGGCGCAGCGCGGACTCCTCGATCATTGTACCGGGTGCCAGCAGTCGCGCATCGGCCAGCAGCGCCAGTGTCTTCACGCGATCTTTCTTGGCCGCCAGCTCGGCCTGTACCAGGGCGACATGGCCGGCGATGCTGGCATCGAGCTTGCGCGCATCGATGCCAGCCAGCAGCTCCGCCGCCTCTCCGTTGTGGTTGAGGCCATACGCCAGAGCGGCACGCACCAGGGTCTGCTCCTGGCCGGACACCTGATCGGCGAGCGGTTCCAACATCTGCGGGTCACCCCCGCTGAGCACGATGGTGACGGCTGCGCGCACATTGCGGGGATCCTTCCAGTCATCCTTGCCGGCTTCCCCGACCCGCTCGGTGATGCGCGCCAACTCCGTCCTGTAGGAGAGAAAAGCATTGCGGTCGCCCGCTGCGATCTTGTCCTGCAGGGAGCGCAAAGTGCGCGCGAGTTCGTAAGGTGCCTGCCTGCTCTCCTCGCCGCGCGCATCCCATGCCGCAAGCAGCGCGGCCGGCGCGAGCGCGAGGCACAGGAGCAGCCGGCGCTTCATGGCATCTGCTTCCGCAGCAGGATCTCGATGCGGCGGTTTTGCGCGGCCTCTGGATCATTGGCGATCCTTAGGTTGCGGTCGGCGTGGCCTTCGATACGCTCGAAGCGCTTCTCGTCGACGCCGCTGCGCGCGAGCATCACGTATGCCATGTGTGCGCGCGCCGCCGACAGGCGCCAGTTGTCATAGGCGGCAGTGCGATAACGGCGGCGATCGGTGTGGCCGCGGACCACCAGCGGCTCGGCCCGCGCCTGGATGATCTTGGCGAGCTTGTCCATAACGACGATCATCGCCGGACGAGGCTCCGCCGAAGCGATCGCGAACATGCCGAACTCGTAATCGTCGGTCAGGCTGATCAGCACACCCTCGGCGGTGACGGTGACGTCGATGTGGGGAGGCGCGCCTGGCAAAGCGTCGGCGACTGCCCGCTTGATGGCGGTCTCGAGGTTGGCCGCATCGGCGCGCTCGGCGGCCTCCTTCGCGGCTTTCTCGGCTGCCGCAACTTTCGCCTCGATGGCAGCGGCCAACTTTGCTGCCTCGTCGGGCGCAACCGTCTTTGCATCGACGGCAGCGACGTCAGGCTTCGTCTCGATGGGGGTGGCGGGTCTCGCCTCTGTCGACGCAGCCGGCATCGGCTCGACCGGCGCGACAGGCTTCGCTTCGACCGCGACTGGCGGCTTCGACTCGGCGGGGATCGCGACCTTCGTTTCACCTGTTGGGCCCCGCGAGCCCTCCACCGTCGGCGGCGGTGGCAATGTCGCAGGCGGCTGGGTGCGTGCGATCTTCCCGTTCATAGGCTCGCTCGGGATGATTTCCGTGCGATGGACCGTATCGAATGGATCGCGGAATGCCCGGCCGCCGGCCTGACGCGGGCTTTCGCCGGCCGTCGCACCCGACTCCGTCGGGTTCTTTTGCTCCAACTCCTCTTTCTCGCGCTGGAAGGGCTTTCCACGCGAGTGCACCTCGCCCGGCTGGGCATCGTCTACCTTCTTGGCGCCCTTCGTGTCGCCGTCCTTTTTCTTGGCCCCCTTCTGCGCAGCGGTGTCCTTGCCCTCGCTGCCATCAGGCTCGTCCAAGCCCTTGGGGCTCGGCCGCTTGTCGGTCAGACGCATCGGGTTGAAATAGGTGGCAACCTGCGTCAGCGTTTTCTTGTCGGTCGAGTTGATCAGCCACATGACCAGGAAGAAGGCCATCATGGCAGTCATGAAGTCGGCGTAGGCGATCTTCCACACGCCGCCGTGGTGGCCGCCTTCGTCTCCATGAGACCGCCGGCGGATGATGACCAGTTCGTGCGACTGGCCTTCCTCGCTGCCGCTCATGTAACCGCCTCCTCGATCCGCGCCATCCAGGCACCGACACGCGTCTCCAGCACTGTCTGCCCGACTGCCACGCGAACATCGCTGGCCGTGTTTGGTCGATACGTGATATTTCCGAGGCTGCCGTCTAGCCGGGCGCGAAGCGCATCCAGAAGATCGGGCGCGCCGGCCACGCAGATCGTTGCCCCCTCGTCCCTCGCCCGCAGCACCGCCAGGGAATCGGCGAGCTCCGCGATTGCTCTCTTCCGCAACTGCGCTGCAAGGAAGGGCTTGAGGATGCGCGCGGTGGCATCCGCCAATCGCTGTTCCAGGTCGTGCAGACCTTTCGCGAACTCCTCGGCCATGCGGCCGCTCTCGTCGCGCGTCCAGGCTTCACGGGCCGCGGCCAGCGTGGTGCGGTGGAGCGCTTCGCTCTCCTCGAGTTTGCTTGCAAGCTGGGCTTCCGCTGCCGCCTTTCCGCTCTCGAAGCCCTTCGCATGAGCCGCCTCGATCGGGTTGGACCTGGCGGCCATTGGAGGCACAGCGGCGCGCCGCACCGATGCGGTGGGCCCGTCAGCATCGTCGAGCTCTAGCAAGTAGTGACCGATGGGAGCGGCGTTCATGCTCTCTCAACCCCCCGCATCCACTGCTTGAGGATTGCGGCCGCCTGCTCCTCGTCGTAGTCGATCAGCTGCTCGAGCCGGCGCAGCGGGGTGCGCCCGAGCTTCTCCGTCAGGTCGGCGATGAGATTGGGCTGCCCGTCGACCGCGAGCGACGGCGCGGTCGCGCCAGCCTGCAGCTGCTCGGGCGACGGAACGGCGACGACGGCCGGTTGGCTCGTATTCTTGGCTGCCAGGATGGCGGTCATGGCCGGCCGCAGCCCGAACCAGATTACGAGTGCCGCGACACCGATGATGGCCAGCGCGTTGACGATGCTCCCCAGCTGTCCGAGAAGTTGGGAAGCGATGCTTGGCGAACCGACCGGCTCCAGCAACTGGTTGTCCTGGAACTCGAGCGCCGAAACCGTGACTCGATCGCCCCGCCTCGCATCGATGCCCGCGGCGCTCTCGATCAACCGCTCGACCTCCTTGAGCTGCTTGTCGACCGCCTCGGGCGCGGCGTTCTGACCGAGCGAAGCCAACAGCCGCTTGCGGTTGATCACCACGGCAACAGTTAGTTGCTCGATCTTGTAGCCCTCGCTGGTGGTGGAGGTCGTCTTGGAGCTGACCTCGTAGTTGGTGAGCTCCTCCTTGCGCTCGTTGGAGCGCTTCGACTGGTCGCCGGAGGCGGCGGTGGCCTGCTCAGCAGGTACGTTCTGCTCGACGCCGACGGGCGTGCGCGAGTTGGTGTTCTGCTGATTGCCGCTCTCCTTGATCACGCGCACCGATCGCTCGACGCGGGATTCGGGGTTGAAGTTGGTCTCGTTGACCTGCCGCTTGTCGGTATTGAGCCGTGCGGCCACGCTGATCTCGAAGTTGTTGAAGCCGAGGTAGGGCATCAGCGTCTTGGCGATGTTGTCCTGCAATTCGCGGCCGATCGCCTTTTCCAGGCCCATCATCTTGGCCGGGGAGGCGCTGACTGAATCCCCACCAGAGGCGAGGATAGTGCCGTCCGTGCTCAGCACCGTCACCTGGTCGATGGTCATGCCCGGGACGGCGGCGGCGACCAGATGGCGGATGGCGGGTCCCGCCGAGAAATCATTGGCGGATTCGGTGCGGACGATCACCGAAGCGGATGGGGGTTGGCGGTTGCGCCGGAAGGATCCGCTGTCGGGCAGCACGATATGGACGCGAGCCGCCTTGACGCCGCGCATGCCCTGGATGGTACGCGCGATCTCGCCTTCGAGAGCACGGACCCGCGTGACCTCCTGCATGAACGAGGTGAGGCCGATGGAACCCAGCTTGTCGAACAGCTCGTAACCGGCGTTGGCACTGCTCGGCAGGCCCTTTTCCGCCAAAAGCATGCGCGCCTGCCCGGTCTGCCCGCGGCGCACGAGCACGGCATTGCCCTGGGAGTTCACGTCGAAGGTGATACCGGCCTCTCGGAGCGTCGCGCCGATGCGGCTGACGTCGTTGGCGTTGAGGCCGCCGTAGAGAGTCTCGAGGTCCGGGCGGCTCAGGTAGTACCCACTCAAAGCGACGGTGGCGAACACCGTTACGCCCACCAGTGCCAGCACGGCGAGCCGCCGCGCACCTAGCGCGAGCAGGCTGGTCAATAGGCGTTCTAGCTGCTCTCGCCCGATCATCGCGTCCTCGATCGCACAGGAGGATGGATAGTCTCTCGGGAAACTTGCGTGGGAATTGCGTCGAGCGTCCCGGAAAGACGAAACCGGCCGCGCTGTTGCGCGGCCGGCTCGAAGTCGTCAGCCGTTCGGCGTTATTGGAACAGCTTGAGGATGCCCTGCGTCGAGGAGTTGGCGATGCTCAGCGCCTGGACGCCGAGCTGCTGCTGGATCTGCAGCGCCTGCAGCCTCGTAGATTCCTGGTTCATGTCGGCATCCACCAGCGTACCGACGCCGCGGTCCAGAGCATCCATCAGGCTCTTCACGAAATCCTGCTGCAGGCTGATGCGCGATTTGATCGCACCCAGGCTGGATGCTGCATCCGTCATTTCCTTCATCGCCGAGTCAGCGCCGGCGATGTAGCTGTTCAGCGTCGTCGTGTCGGTCGAGTTATCGGTCAACGCGGAGATGTTGAGATTGAAGATGGACCAGGTCGTCGCCGTGTTGTCGATGACACCTGCTGCGGTACGGTTGCCGTCGAGAATGCCGGCGCCCGCGTTGGTCGCGGCGGCGTTGGAGTCGAACAGGTCCATCCCGGACGTGTCGATGTCGATGGTCTGGATGTTGACGGTCGAGCCGGTGCGGCTGAAGGACGACACCACGGTGCGCGTGGCGCTGAAGCCCGCCGCACTGGAGTCGATCGACAGCCAGTTCTGCCCCGAGAATGATGCCGAATCCGCGATGCCCTTGAGCTGCTTCTGCAGCTGCGTGATCTCGCTCTGGATCTTGGTCTTGTCGACGCCGGGCTCGCGCGCCGCCACCAGCTTGCTCTTGATCTGGTCGACGACGTCGATGGCGCTGTTCATGGCCGTGTAGGTCACGTCGACCATCGCGGCGCCGAGACCAAGCGCGTCCTGGACTGTGGAGAGGGACGCCTTGTCCGACTTCATGGTGGTGGCGATCGACCAATAGGCCGCGTTGTCGGACGCCTCTGCGACGCGCAGGCCGGTCGAGATGTGCCCTTGCACCTGAGTCAGCATCTTGTTGGTCTGCGTCAACGCCTGCAGAGCGGTCATCGCCGCAGTGTTGGTGTTGATGCTGCTCATCTGCATCTCCCAGAAATCGAGAAACCGAGGTGACGAGACGCACGGCTACGACATCACAGGAGACGAGAGGCACTATGGTGCCCTGCTTGCCTCGGGCCCAAGGTGACCCGATTGGCTTAAAAATCGTTTAATGTAGATACCGCCTTGTCACAATTTGACCGCCCGCCGCGGCCCCGAACGAGGCAGACGACGGAAAAAGGCTATGGCAGCAGCTTTCGGAGAGGCACGTCGGCCACGCTCCGAGGGGCGTGGCCGACGCTTATTCCAGTAGTCCAGAGGCTTACTGGAACAGCTTCATGATGCTCTGGCTGGAGGAGTTGGCGATGCTGAGCGCCTGGATGCCGAGCTGCTGCTGGACCTGAAGGGCCTGCAGCTTGGTCGACTCCTGGTTCATGTCCGCATCAACCAGCGTGCCCACGCCGCGATCGAGCGCATCCATCAGACCCTTGACGAAGGTGGACTGCATGTCGATGCGCGACTTGACGGCGCCGAGCTTGCTCGCTGCGTCGGTCATCTCGCTGATGGCCGCGTCCGCACCGCTGATGAAGCTGTTGAGCTTCGTCACGTCGGTGGCGGAGTCGGTGAGGGCGGAGATGTCGAGGTTGGAGATCGACCAGGTCGTCGCCGTGTTGTCGATCACACCAGCGGCGGTACGGTTGCCATCGAGGATGCCGGCGCCGGCGTTGGTGGCGGCGGCGTTGGCGTCGAACAGATCCATGCCCGATGTGTCGACGTCGATCGTCTGGACGGCGACCGTCGTGCCCGAGCGGGTGAATGACGACACGATGGTCTTGGTCGCCTGGAAGTTGGCGGCGCTGGAGTCGACCGACAACCAGTTCTGGCCGGAGAACGAGGCGGAGCCGGCGATGCTCGTCAGCTGCTTCTGCAGCTGGCCGATCTCGGTCTGGACCTTCGCCTTGTCGACGCCGGGCTCGCGGGCCGCGACCAGCTTGCTCTTGATCTGGTTGACGACGTCGATGGCGCTGTTCATCGCCGTGTAGGCGACGTCGGTCATGCTGGCGCCGAGGCCGAGGGCATCCTGGACCGTCGACAGCGAAGCCTTGTCGGACTTCATGGTCGTCGCGATCGACCAATAGGCGGCGTTATCGGAGGCTTCAGCCACACGCAAGCCGGTCGAGATATGACCTTGCGTCTGGGTCAGCATCTTGTTGGTCTGGTTGAGGGTCTGCAGCGCGGTCATTGCCGCGACGTTGGTATTGATACTGCTCATAATCGATCTCCCCCTGGGAGTACTGGTGACAGACAGGGGGACGCCGGGACTGAGCCCGTATGGCAGAGCACTGACTTGGCCTGGAGCCCCCCTCGGACGCGCTCCAACCTGCCATGACCGCTATGGTTAAGGCATAACGATTGCTCAATGCTTAACGGGCTGACGGATAGCCTCCGTCAGGAATCAGGCAAAGGATCGCAGCAGTCCTCCCACGAGCAGGTTCCAGCCGTCGATAAGGACGAAGAACAGGATCTTGAACGGCAGGGATATGACGGTCGGTGGCAGCATCATCATGCCCATCGACATGGTCAGCGTCGCCACGATCATGTCGATGACGAGGAACGGCAGAACGATAAGGAAACCGATCTCGAAGCCACGTCGGAGCTCGGAGATCATGAAGGCCGGGATGAGCACGCGTAGATCGATCTCGGGATCCTCCTGCTTCACCTTTAGGCTCTCATTGGCGAGATCGGAGAACAGCTTCAGGTCCTTGTCGCGCACGTTGCTGCGCATGAACGACCGGAACGGCGCGCTGATACGGGTATAGGCCTCCTTTTCCCCGATCTTGTTCTCCATCAGCGGCTGGACGCCGCCCTGCCAGGCTTTGTCGAAGGTCGGCCCCATCACGTAGAACGTCATGAACAGCGACAGGCTGATCAGGATCAGGTTGGCGGGCGTGGTCTGCAACCCGAGGCCGGCGCGCAGGAACGAAAGCGCGACGACGAAGCGGGTGAAGCAGGTCACCATGATCAACAATCCCGGCGCGACCGACAACACCGTGATCACCAGGATCAGCTGGATGATGCGGCCGGCAGCGCTGGCATCGCCGGCGGGAATGAGCGCTTCCAGCGACGGCACCTGCGCCGAAGCCGGGAGGGCTGTCAGCAGCACGAAGAGGACGGCGCCGAGTATCCTGGTCATTCGAGCACCACCGCGTGCAGGACGATGTCGCCGACCTTGCCGCCGCTGCGGATGCGTGCGCGGTCGTTGATGTCCTCGCGCAGGTGCAGGAATCCGCTCGGACCTTCGAGCTGCTCCAGCGGGACCGTACGGAGGTAGGCGATCATGTCCTCGCTGATCGAAGCCGCGAGGGCATTCGTATTCGCGGCCTCGGGACCGACCACGATTGATGCCTCGATGCGTATCCACACGCCCTTGGGGCTGGCGAGATTTGTGACGATGGTCGGCAGTGGCTTGAGATTGGAACCATCCGCGTGCTTGGGCTTCGGGGCCTTGGCGGCGACCGCCTCCGGCTTCGCGCCGCCATGGTCGAGGCCGCCCAGCACCTGCATGCCGAACAACCCGCCGGCACCCACCGCAAAACACGTCAGGATGACGAACTCGGCGATCAGCGCGACCACCGAGGTCTTTTTCGGCGCGGCGGCACCCGCCTGCTGCCGCGGGGCACCGTTCGCCGTGGCTGTCTCTTCTGCTGCCATGATCAGTACGGAGCCACCATGTCGACGATCTGCTGGCCCCAGCCCGGCTGCTGCACCTCGGTGATGCGGCCGCGGCCGCCATAGGAGATGCGCGCCTCGGCGATCTTGTCGTAGGAGACGGTGTTGTCAGTAGCGATGTCGCGCGGACGCAGAACGCCGGCGACGCTCAGCACCCGCACCTCGAAGTTGACGCGGACTTCCTGGGTGCCGCTGATCACGAGGTTTCCGTTGGGCAACACGTCGGTGACGACGACTGCAACCAGCAGGTCGATGCTTTCGGAGCGCGTAATCGCACCCTCGCCCTTGGTCGAGGTCTTGCCGGACGCATTGGCGCCGATCGCCGCGTCACCCTTCTTCTTCACGCCGAAGGCGTTGAGGTCGTAGTTGAGGTCGTAGGAGTGATTGCTCGAGGAGTCGCGCGACCGCTCGGACGTGCTGTCGAGCGAGGCCTTGTCCTTGATCGAGATCTTGACGGTGACGACATCGCCCACGCGCATAGCGCGAGGGTCGCGGAACAGATCGGCACTGGCATCGTGCCAGAACGATCTGTCGTTGCGAGGGATTTGCGCCTGGGCCTGCATGACCATTGGCGTGCGGTTCGGTGTGAGGCCAGAGCCGACGGGAGTCATTTGCGGCTCGCGGCCGAGATCGGCAAGCCTGCTGGCGCAGCCGCCGAACAGCGCGGGCGCCGCGAGCAGCGCGAGGGTCATGATCAGCTTGCCGATCATGACTTCTTGTCTCCGGATTGCGATTTCGGCCTGCCCGGCAGATTTACGTTGGAGGCACCGCTGATCGTGGCCGTCAGGCGCGCGGCCTGAGTCGGCTCCATCTCGCTCAGAATGGCGCTGGCGTTGCGCGGATCGAGCTTGGTGAGAACGGCCGCTGCCGTTTCCTCGTCCATCGCCACGAGCTGCGCCGCGGCCGACTCGGGTTTCATGCGCGCATAGATCGTGACGACTGTTTCCTGTGCCTTCTTGGAGAACTCGTCGCGGCGGGCAAGCCACCTCTGATACTCGCTCGTCCTGGCCTCCAGGACTTCCACGCGCTTGGCGACCTCCTGCTCGAGCTCGGCGATCACCTTCTTCTGCCACGCAAACCTCGCGTCCGACGCGGCATCGACGATATTGTTGCAGTAGTCTCGCGCCATCTTCGCTTCGCCCTCCGGCGCCTCGGCGGGCGCGGGGCGCTGCTCCGCAGCAGCGGCTGTCGCAGTCTGGGCCGCCACCGTCGCCAGCGGCGGCATGCTGCTCGACTTGGGTGCCAGTGGAGCCGGTGCGGACGCGGCCCTGCTCGCAGGCCTCGGCTTCGCTCGGCTCGGCATGTCGACAATCGCGGGCTCTTGTGGCGGGGCCGTAGCGATGACCACGGGAAGCCAGCTGTCTTGGGCGCGTGCCTGAAGGCTCGAGGAGAATGCCGTCACGACAAGCGCCGCAATCAGCGTCGCGCCGCCAAGCGGGGCGCGACTGCGACTCATGTGGCGATGCTGGCGGGAAGCGCTCATTGCACCACCAGGTCCGCCTGCAGGGCGCCTGCAGACTTGATGGCCTGCAGGATGGCGATGATGCCTGGTGGCTTGAGGCCGATCCGGTTAAGTCCGGCCACCAGCGTCTGCAGGTTGGTGCCCCTGATGATGGCGAAATGGCCCCCGCCCTGCTCGGCCGAGACCATGGTCTCGGGCGTGACGACCGTCTCGCCCTTGGAGAAGGGCAGCGGTTGGGAGACCTTGGCGCTTTCGGTTACGCGCACCGTCAGGTTGCCGTGCGCAACCGCCACGGTGGAGACCTGCACGTCCCGGCCGATCACGATTGTGCCGGTGCGCTCGTCGATCACGACGCGCGCGGGCACATCCGTCTCGACGCCGATCTCGCCGAGGTCGGCAAGCAAACGGGTGGCGTTGATGAACAAGGGGCGATTGATCGAGATGGTGCGCAGGTCGTTCTCGCGCGCCACCTTGACGCCGTAGCGCCGCAGCGTGTGGGCGTTGATCGCGTCGGCCACGTTGACGGCGGTCTTGAAATCAGGGTTGCGCAGCTCGAGCACGAGGATCTTCTCCTCGGCGAGGCTGCCTGGTGCATCGCGCTCGACCAGCGCGCCATTGGGGATGCGGCCGGTGGTGGGAATGCCCTGAGTCAGGGTTTCAGCCTTGCCGCCGACAGCGAAGCTGGCGACTGCGAGCGGCCCTTGTCCGACGGCGTAGATCTGGTTGTCCGCGCCGGCGAGGGGGGTGAGGATGAGGGAGCCGCCCGCCAGCGACGTGGCGTCGCCGAGCGAGGACACCGTGACGTCGATGCGCGAGCCCCTGCCGGCAAAGGGCGGCAGGTCGGCCGTTACGATCACGGCCGCGATGTTGCGCGTGCGCATGTTGGCGTTGCGCACGTTGATGCCCATGCGGTCCAGCATCGACTGCAGGGACTGCTGGGTGAAGGGAGAGTTGCGCAGCGTGTCGCCCGTGCCGTTGAGGCCGATGACCAGACCGTAGCCGACCAGCTGGTTCGGCCGCACGCCCTGCACGGAGGTGATGTCCTTGATGCGCGTGGCCGCCTGCGCTTGGCAGCCGAGCAGGCAGGCAATAGCAGCGATGGCGAATCGCCTGATCATGGCGGGTCCAGCCTGACGCTGCCGTCGGAGGCAACCGTTCCGCGGATCACCGCACCGCTGTCCAGGTTGCGCAGGCTCACCACGTCGCCGATCCCGCCGTTCTGCAATGCCAGCGCATTGGTCGTGATCATCAGGCCGCCCCACTCGAACACGACCATCGCGGTCTTGCCCTGCGTAACGACGTAGGGATCGCGGATGGCACTGACGGGGATCGGCTGCCCCGGCAGCAGCGTGCGCTTGGCGACCTTGCCAACGAGTGCGTCGCGCGTCTCATGAATGGTGGAGCGCGCGACGGTGTGGGCGATGAAGGCGCGCGAGACCAGCGATTCCTCCGAAAGGACATCGCCGGGATAGATGACCGCGCGTGGAACCGGCAGCTCCAGCTCCTCGGCGGCAGCCATCCGTGCCGATGAGACGCAGGCGAGCAGCGCCAGCGTCGCCGCCAGCCATAACGCCCATCGCTGCCGCAGGAATGCGCGCATGGCTCAGCGCAGGCCCTTGCTGATGGTGCCGTACATGTCGTCGGCCGCCTGGATCACCTTGGAGTTCATCTCGTAGGAGCGCTGAGCGGAGATGAGCTCGGTGATCTCCTTGACGGGGTCGACGTTGGAGTTCTCGAGGTAGCCCTGCTGGACGGTGCCGAAGCCCGGATCGCCCGGCACGCCGATCACTGCAGCGCCGGACGCGGTGGTCTCTCGGTAGAGGTTGCCGCCGAGCGGGTCGAGGCCGGCTTCGTTGGTGAAGTTGGCGACCGTCAGCTGGCCGAGAAGCTGCAAGGTGTTGGTCGCGCCCACGCGCGCATAGACCTGGCCCGTCTCGTTGACGATGACATCGGTCGCATCCTGCGGGATCGTCATCGCCGGCTGCACGATGTAGCCATCCGCGGTCACGATCTGTCCGGTGGCGTTCTTGTTGAAGGCGCCGGCGCGCGTGTAGAGGTTATCGCCGTTGGCGTTGGCCACCTGGAACCAGCCGCGGCCATTGAGCGCCAAATCCAACTTGTTGCCCGTTTGCGTCAAGGCGCCCTGCATATGCAGGTTGCGGACGGCGGATGTGCGCGTGCCGAGACCGATGTTGGCACCTTCGGGGATGGCCTCCTGGCCGCCGCGGCTCGGTGCGCCGGCCGAGCGTTCGGCTTGGTAGAGCAGATCGGTGAACTCAGCCCGCGAGCGCTTGAAGCCGGTCGTGTTGATGTTGGCGATGTTGTTGGCGATCACCTCGACGTTGGTCTGCTGGGCTTTCATGCCGGTTGCGGCAATGGCGAGTGCTCTCACGATACATCCCCCTCAAATCTGCATCCGGCCGATCTCGAGAAACGCAGTCACCACCTTGTCCCGGATGGCGATGGCAGCCTGCAGCGTCTGCTCGGCAGTCATCACGGCCTGGACGACCTGATTGGTCGTGGCCTGCCCGTTGATGCCCGCCAGCGCGGTTGCCTCGCCAGCCTTCACGGTACTCGTGGCATCGGAGGCGAGCTGGGCGAGGAACGACCCGAAGTCGACTCCGGCCTCGGCCGACGCCGCCGGGGTGCTTCCACGCGCTGGCGCCATGGTGACGTCGGCGCCCGCACCGGCGCCGACGGAGCGTGTGGTGGCGGAGATCGCGTCTATCATGAGTTGCTCCGCAGCAGGTCGATGGTCATGGAGATCATCTCACGTGCCTGCTTGATCACCTGCAGATTGGCTTCATAGGAGCGATTGGCCTCATGCATGTCGGCAACCTCCGACATGACGTCGACGTTGGGCATCTTGACGTTGCCGTTCTGATCGGCGGCGGGGTGCCCGGGATTGTGCTCCAGCCGGAAAGGCGAGCGGTGCTTCTCTACGCTGCCGACCTTGACGATGTTGGTGCCGCTCGCCTCGTCGAGCTCGTTCTCGAAGGTGACGTATTTGCGCGTGTAGGGGTCGGAGCCGGGTGTCTTGCCGGTGGATTGGGCGTTGGCCAGGTTCTCGGTCACAACGCGCATGCGTTGGGACTGTACCTCGAGCCCCGAGGCACCGATCCTCAAGGCGCTGCTGAGCGGATCGAGCATGGGGCTATACCTTCGCGCTCGCGAGCAGCATCCGGTGGAATGCCTTGGCGATGCCGGTGTTGAGCCTGTAGCCGCGATTTACCTCGCCGGCGTTGATCAGCTCCTGCTCTAAGCTGACCGAGTTGCCGGAGTGCGAGGTCTCCCACGCTTCGGATTTGCTCGTAATGACGGAAGGCGTCCGGCCGGCAGCGTCGGCGATGTGGCCGGACTGGGTCGACTGCATCGACAGCCGCGTCGATTCCATCACCTTCTCGAAGGGCTCCACGTCCTGGGCCTTGTAGCCGGGCGTGTTTGCATTGGCGATGTTGCTGGCAATCGTCGACTGCCGCACCGACAGCCATTGGTTGCTGCGGGATACGGCCTCGAAGAGATGTATAGCGCTCACGGGCCTCTCCCCACCTGTGGCCAGCCTGTTTTCTAGTCGGTCAATCTTGTACGAGGCTGGTCAGGCCGGCATTGCGCTGCCAACACCGCCTCGCGCATGCGAACCGGCTGCGTCTAGGCGGGCATACGGGTGTCCGCTTGGAGGGATGCAGGGAGAGGAACCGAAAGGATGCTTGCGGCGCGCTCAGCCACGAGAACGGGTGAGATACATATCCTTTTGCGCAAGCTCGCGCGCGTAGCTGAGGTCGCTGACTCGGCCGAGAAACACCCATTCGCCGCGATGGTTGCTCCAGCGATAGGCGTTGCCACTTTCCCTGTACCAGCGAACCTCACGCTTCAGGCTTCCACCTGTCGGCAATTCGTGCGTGATGATGCTGCTTTTGTGCTCGCCCTCTTCGGGACTGCCGCCCATCGGATCGCTCCACGCAGACCAACCCTGCCGAGACATCTAGCGATGTCCGACGCCGGACACAAATGGCCCGGAGCACAGATTCACGCGGCCGGATGCGCAGACGCGGGCAGCCGATAGGCCGGAATGGGGGTCAAGCGGGCGTCGGCGATGGCCTCGACGAGGCGCGCCGTGTTTTCCTCCGGCGCGGCGGAGCTCTCGGCGAAGGAGATGTAGTGGATGTCGACGCCCGCCTGCAGCGCCTGCAGCAGAAGGCGGAAATACACCGCCACGCCGCAGTGATGAAATTCCATGTCGAGGCCGATCGCGGGCACCTCGCCCCACTTCAAGTGCACGTCCCCGGAGCGTCCAAAAGTCAGCGTGTTGGGTTTGAAATACAGCTCGCTCGAGGAGTTCACGAGGTTGGCGATGTTGGCGAACTGCTCCGTGCGCAGGAAAGCGATGAGGTCGGTGGCATCGATGAGCCGGAGCTCGGCCGCCACGTCGCGAAGGCCGTCGGCCAGCGCTTTCTCGCGCTGCAGGGTGTAGGTGTTGCCTTGCTTGAGCATGCGGCCTTCTACCCGACCGGCCTTGTCCGGGCCTGACGGCCCTGAACGTACAGCACGATCTCGGCCACCGCCTTGTAGAACTCGGGCGGGATCATCTTGTCCACCTCGACCGCCTTGTACAGCGAGCGTGCGAGCGCCTTGTCCTCGATCACCGGAATGCCATGCTCGGCGGCGACCTCGCGGATCCTCAAGGCGATGAGATCCTGGCCCTTGGCGACCACCAGCGGGGCACCCCCTTCCTCGCGCACATACCGCAGGGCCACCGCAAAGTGCGTCGGGTTGGCAACGACGAGGGTGGCGCGCGGGACGGCAGCGATCATGCGCTTTCGCAACCGGTCGCGCGCCAGCGAGCGCAGGCGGGCCTTGACGATCGGATCACCGTCGGCCTGCTTCATCTCGTCCTTGACCTCCTGGCGCGTCATGCGCAGTTCGCGCTGCCAGGAAACCCGCGACCACACGATGTCTGCCGCCACCAGCACGACCGTCGCCACGGCCACCGTCGCGATGACCCGGGTGGCCATGTCCAGAATCAGCCCCGGCAGCGCTGCCGGCTCCATGAACAGCGCGTTGACGACGTCGTTGTTGGTCGAGCGCAGCGCCATCAGGCCAAGCAGGCTGACGGCGCCAAGCTTGAAGAGACCCTTGAGGAATTCGATCCGCCCGTGCCCGCCGAAGATGCGGTTCCATCCCTTGGAGAGGGAAAGCCGCGAAAGGTCGGGACGGATCCGCTCCAGCACCAGCCGCGGCGGGTTCTGGACAACCGACGCCAGGATGCCGGCAGCGGCCAGCACAATGGTCACAGGCAGCAACAGACGGGCAGCTTCGAAGCCGACCGCCTGGAACAGCTTCGACGCGTCCGCATGTCCTTCGAGCGACCAGGCGCCTGGGTTGTCCAGCAGGCGCAGCAGCGTGGTGTTGAGATGCGCAACGCCGCTGACGAGAAAGAAGCCGGTGACGATGAGGATGCCCAGCAGGGAAGCGAGGGTGGCGGCCTCGCGAGAGTAGGGAACGTTGCCCCGCTCGAGGGCATCGCTCATCTTCTTCTCGGTTGGCTCTTCGGTTTTGCTTTCCTTGTCGGGCGCCTCGGACATGCGGCGGGCCTAATGTCCTGATCGCGAAATTCGTCGCACTGGGCAGCGGGCTCGGAACGAATTCAGCGCTCTGAACACCAGTGAATCATGGTTTCCAGTGCAATTCAGATCGAGAAGTCCGCTTCTCAACCTAGCCCAGCGCGATGTAGCGGGATTGTCGATCATCACCCTAGGCCGGTTCCGCCGCGGGCTCTTCTGCCGCCTCGACCTGGATATCGCCGTTGGCGATCATCTTGAGCACGGTGTCGACGATCGCGCGGCGGGCCTCCGACAGCTCGCGCTGCGACGGCGTGCCGCCGCCCTGCAGCTCGGCCTCGACCATGCGGCGCGAGCGGGAGGCCAGCGACGACAGGATGAGCGCCTGGAAGTCGGGATCGGTGCCCTTCAAGGCGATGACGAGCCGCTCGATCGGCACCTGGTCGAACACCAGCGTGCGCGCCTGCTGCGACAGCTTGCCGATGTCCTCGAACGTGAACAGCATGCCTTTGATCGCCTTGGCCTCCTCGGGCCTGATCTCGGCGAGGCTCTTCAGCACCTCCTCGGACTGCGACTTGTCGAGCCGGTTGAGGATGTCGGCGATGCCCACGTGCGAGTTGGAGGCTGCCGCCGTGGTCAGCAGGTCCTCGCGCAGCGTGCTTTCCAGAGCCTTCACGGAATCCTCTGCCACCGCCTTGATGGCGATCATCCGGCACAGCAAGCTGTTGCGCAGCTCTGGGGCGAAGGTGGCGATGATGCTGGCGGCGAGACCAGATTCGACCCGCGACAGGATGAGAGCCACCGTCTGCGGATGCTCCTTGCCGAGATATCCGCGCAACACCTCGGGCTTGAGCTCGCCGATGCGCTCCCAAACGGGCTCCTCGCGAACGGGGGCGTCTGCCAGCACCTCGGCAAACTGCTCCTCCGTCATGACCCCCGACAGCAGGTTCTTGACCTCAGCGACGGTCCCCGCGAAGCCGACGCCGCTGGAGAAGGTCTGGGCGAACTCCTCCACCAGCGTCTCGAGGTCGCTCATGCGCACCGGCCGCAGGTCGGCAGCCGAGCGGGTCAGTAGCTTCAGCTCCTCGGGGTCGAACTTCTTGAGCAGCTTGGCCGACCGCTCTTTGCCGAGCGCAAGCAGCAGCACGGCGACCTTTTCGGTGCCGCTCATCGCGCCTGTTGACGCGGCCTTGGTTCGGGTCGCGGCGGACATCGCGGCGTTCCCTAGCCCGTCATCCTGTCGCCGGTCGACGGGCCGACGACCTCGGTGAGGGAGATGCCGAAACGGGACGTTGCCTCGTCGACCACCACCACCTCTCCGCGCGCGACCACGCGGCCGTTTACGACCACATCGACCGGCTCGCCGACCCGGCGATCGAGGGGGATGACAGCGCCGCGCCCGAGCTTGACCAGGCTCGCGACGGGCATGACGGCTGAGCCGAGCACAATCTTCACGGTCACGGGTATGCGCATGACTGCGTCGAGGTTCGGAGACGCGACAGCGGGATCAGCCGGCCTCTGCGGCTCCCCGACCCCCGGCGCAGCCCTCCTCGGGCCGAGCGCCGCAGCCAGCTCAGCCGGCGGTGGGCCAAGCTCGCCCACGTATTCTTCCAGGAGAGTGTTCTTGGACGGGATCTGATTCATGTTGCTCTCGTTTGTGCAAGAGATCGCGGAGGGTCATCCGCTCAGGATGTCGTTCATGAACTCCCGCTCGCGGTCGACGAATTCGTCGACGCGCAGGGTATAGTTGCCGTTGGATTTGCCGAACTGGCACACGATCATACGCTCGCCGTCGCACTCGAGGTGCACGCGAGTCCGCGGCGTCGCTTTCAGCTCCAGCAGCTGTCCGATACGGAACTGCGAGATCTCGCCCAGGCGCATGGTGCGCTCGTCGAGCACCGCGTTGAGCGAGACGTTGGCGCGCGTGATCTCGCGCTCGATCTGCTGCGACCAGCGCGCGTCCGGCTGGGCTGCCTCTTTGCTATTGGTGCGGGAGAATGTCTTGCGCATGGCCATGATGGCGGATTGCGGCACCGCGACCACGATCTCGCCCTCGCGGCCTGAGATCTCGAGGTTGAGCTTCACGGCAAAGAGCGGCGTGCCGCGCCCGCCGATCGGATCGAAGTTGATGGCGTTGGCAGCGGCCTCGACAGCAAATGTCGTTGCCGCCACGGGTGCGACTGCGGCAGTCAAGGCCTTGTTGAAGCGCTCGAAGAAAGCAGCCGCGATGCGTGTTTCGATCTTGGAAAACGGCCGCTTGCCGGCATAGGGCGGCTGGGAACCGTCCGCTCCCAGCATCATGTCGACAATCTCGAATACCGCGGCGCGGCGGGCGCTCACCAGCAGCCGCGTATTCCAGCCCGGCGCATTGACCACGCCTGTCACAATGGCCCCGTCGTGGTCGGCGAACACATCCGCAGCGAGGCCGGCACCCAGGCCGGCAACTGTCAGATGCGCTGCACCAGCCGCAAAGGCGCGCATCTCCTGAGTGCAAACCGCCGCCGCCCGCTCGAACACGGCGCGCAGCATCGGCAGGCGGTCCACCGATGCCGAGGCGGCGCCGAACAGCGACTGGATGTTGGGAACCGCCGTCATTGCGTCAGGCCGCCTTCTTCACATCGCCACCGCCGGAGTTCAGCGTCTCCTGCTCGACCTCGTCGATGGTGGGCCTCTCGTAGGCGGAAATGGTCTTGCGTCCGTGCTCCAGCGCCACCTGCGGCATGGCCCCGTTCATGAAGCCGAGCAGCGTCTGCTTGACGATGATGTAGAGGCGCAGCTGCTTCTCGCGCACGATCTTCATCTTGGTGGCGATGGGCGAGATGACCGAGTAGGAGATGAAGATGCCGGCGAACGTACCGACCAGAGCCGCGCCGATGAGATGGCCCAGCACCTCCGGCGCCTGGTCGAGGGCGCCCATGGCCTTGATGACGCCGAGCACGGCGGCGACGATTCCGAGCGCAGGCAAGGCCTCGGATATGGTCACCATGGAATGGTAGGACTTGAGCTTATCGTGCTTGATGGTCTGGATTTCCTCGTCCATCAGCGCTTCGATCTCGTGCGTGCGGGCGTTGCCGATGATGATGAGCCGGCAGTAGTCGCAAACGAAGGTGGTGAGCTCGGAGTTGGCGACGACGGTCGGAAACTTCTGGAACAGCGCCGATTCTTTGGGATCGTCGAGATGCGCTTCGACCTCGTTGCGCGGCTTGCCGCGCAGCTCGCGCATCAGCGAGTAGAGCACGCCCAGAACGTCCAGGTAGTGCCGGCTCTTGGGTGCCGCATCGGTGAAAGCCTCGATCAGGCCTTTTCCGGAATCCTTGATCGTTTTCATAGGGTTGGCGACGACGAACGTGCCGAGCGCAGCGCCGCAGATAATGACGTATTCCCAGGGCTGCCAGATGACCTCGACGTGGCCTCCCATGGCCATGAAGCCGCCGAGCATGCAGCCGAGCGTTATCACGAGACCGATGATGATGGTCACTTGGAGCTCCTGTGGACGGCCGTACTCCTCTAAAGCGCATCGTCCTTGCGCGAACCTGATTGGGGCCAACCCGGCACGGTGACGGCCCAGCCAAAGTCAGCCTGGAGCAAGCCGCTTGCGGCAAGTTCCTTCTTCCACGCCTCGAGAGAACGCCCGCGTTGCTGCCACCCCTCGATTGGCGCGGGCGTTCCGGGGTGGTTCTCGAACTCGAGGCCACCAACCATGCAGTCGAATTTCAGCGTCGCCCTCTCGGCCCAGGTTTCCCTGCAGAAGCGGCTGGAGACGATTGCCAATAACGTGGCCAACGCGTCGACTGCCGGCTTTCGCGCCGAGGAGGTGAAGTTCGAGACGCTGCTCTCGCAGGCGTCGAGCACTCCCATCGCCTTCGCATCAGCCGGCCAGAGCTACCTGTCGCGCACCTCGGGCGAGCTGGTGCGCACCGATGAGCTGTTCGACGTGGCAGTGCAAGGCGATGCATGGCTGGGCATCCAGACGCCCGCCGGCACGGCCTACACGCGCGACGGCCGGTTCAAGATGACGCCGACCGGGGAGCTGCAAACTTTGAACGGCTATGCCGTGCTGGATGCCGGTAACTCGCCCATCCTGCTCGACCCCAACGGCGGCCCCCCGCGCATCGGCCGCGACGGCGCCATCACCCAGAACAACCGCGCGATCAGTGCCATCGGGCTCTTCGCGATCGACCAGCGAGCAAATCTCAGGCGCTACGACAATTCGGGCGTGATGCCTGACCGACCTGCAACTCCGGTTGTGGAGTTCAGCAAGATCGGCGTGCAGCAGGGTTTCGTCGAACGCGCCAACGTCAACCCGGTGATGGAGATGAGCAAGTTGATCATGGTCTCGCGCGCCTTCGATGCCGTGTCGTCGTCGCTCAAGGATTCGGAGTCCTCCCTGGAGGACGCGATCAAGACCCTCGGAGCGACCAGCTAGCATCGCAAGAAGATAGAGCAAACTGCGATCGAAGCGATTTGGATGAGCAGAATTCCGGATTTCGCCACTATGCCCTCGCACGCCCTTGCTGCGCTCGATCGAGCGATGTCGGGCGGGTTCGCTGAACAACCCCTCGTGCGGATCGGCGGCACCGTGACAGAGATCAGCGCAAGCGCCTGCCGGCTCGCCGGGCTTTCGCAGTTCGTGAAGCTCGGCGAGTGCGTCGAGCTCGAGGGCACCGGCAGGCGCTCGCTGTGCGAGGTAGTCCGCATAGACGGGCAGGGCGTGACGGTGAAACCATTCGACGGCGTGCTAGAAGCGGGGCTTGGCACGGTGGCGTGGGCGCGGGGCAGCGTCATGCTGAGCCCCGATCTCTCATGGAAGGGACGTACCATCAACGCATTAGGCCAGCCGATCGACGGACAGGGCCCATTGCAGCAAGGCGAGCAAGCCTTCCCAACCGACCGCGAGCCTCCCGCACCCATGCGCCGACAGCGCATCCGCAAGCCTATGAAAACCGGCATCCGCGCGCTGGACCTGTTCACGCCGCTTTGTGCAGGGCAGAGGATCGGCATCTTCGCCGGCTCCGGCGTCGGCAAATCCACCCTGCTGTCGATGCTGGCGCGAGCTTCCGGGTTCGATACGACAGTGCTGGCGCTGGTCGGCGAACGCGGACGCGAAGTGCGCGAGTTCCTGGAGGACGCGCTCGGTCGCGAGAAGGCGCGCACCATCGCCGTCGTATCGACGGGCGACGAGAGCCCCATGATGCGTCGACTCGCGCCCAAATCGGCGATGTGCATCGCCGAGCACCTGCGTGATCAGGGCGAGAACGTGCTGCTGATCGTCGACTCGGTGACACGCTACGCCCACGCGGCGCGCGATGTCGCGCTATCGGCCGGCGAGCCTCCGGTAGCGCGGGGCTACCCGCCAAGCGTATTTAGCGACCTCCCGAAGCTTCTGGAGCGTGCGGGTGCCGGCGAAGAGGGCGCGGGTTCCATCACCGGCGTGTTTGCCGTGCTGGTGGATGGCGACGACCACAACGATCCCGTCGCCGACAGCATTCGCGGGACGCTCGATGGCCACATCGTACTCGACCGCGCGATCGCCGAGCAGGGCCGATACCCGCCGGTCAACGTGCTCTCTTCCGTGTCGCGGCTGACGCGGGCCGTGCTGACGCCCGAGCAGCAGAAGCTCGTGCTGAAGCTGCGCGAGATGATCGCCCAGTTCGAGGATACCCGCGACCTGCGTCTGATGGGAGGCTACCAGCCAGGCACTGACCCCGGGCTCGACAGGGCCGTGCAGTTCGTCCCGCGGATTTACGAGACCTTGCGGCAGACGCCGGAGGAGCCCCTCAGCACCGATGCGTTCCAGGATATCGCACGTGCGCTTTCGGCGGAGGCTGCCGAACCGGCCGGCGGCAACCGAGCCGTGCGGGCCGCGCCACCAGCTGGGGCTGCCCAAAAGCAGCCGTGATATGCAGAGCTACTTGATGCCGCCGCGCACGCTGTCCTTCGGCACGTAGTTCAATTCCTGCACCATCACGTCCTCGACGACCGTGGTCCCCAGCCTCTTGTTGACGTTCTCTGCCACCTTCTTGCCGAGTGCGAGCATGTCCTGCTTCTTGAACTGGCGGAAATCGATGAACTCGCCGGAGAAGATCAGCTGGAATGCCTCGTCGAGCACGTACATGTCGGGCTTGATCGGCATCTCCTTCATCACCTTCGCCTGCGCGGTGAATGCGAATTGCGCCACCACGTAGCCTCGGATGCCGCCCTCGGCGACGACGGGCACGCTCAACATGCGCGTGCGGATCGGCACCAGGTCGCTCGCGGCACCGTGTCCCGACTTGTCGGCCGCGACGGGAGCGGGGCGCTGCCAGGCCACGCCGAGGTACGCCGAGCCCATGGTGGCGGCGCACACCCACAGTCCCGTCAGTATCGGCTTAATCATAGCTGTTTACGACGCCGCGGATGGATGGAGTGTAGGTGCCGTCTGACTCCGAATCCCTGATCGCGTCGGACATGATGGTCGAGACCTCCCGCACGGCATCGAGATGCAGCTTGAGGACGGCCTGGTTGACGTCGAGTTTTTCGCGCAGTCCTGCGAGCCGCTCCAGCACGGCGTTGCTCGGCGGGGCCGCCTGGAAGAACTTGAGCGAGCGACTGAGCTCGAGCAACCCCTGGCTCTTGCGATTGTTGAATTCGCGCAGATCTGCGTGGGATCGATTCCTGAGCGCGGCCGTCTCCTGATCCACCACCTCCTCCAGGCGATCGATGCATCGCTCGAACGCGAGCGTCGTGCCGTCGGGATCGAGATCCTGCGAAATCTCGCGACGGGCCGCTCCCATCGGGCGCCGAGGAATGCTTTCTCTGGCGGGCGAATGAAATGCGCCGGACATCAGGGTCAGCTCCGCTCGGTTGCCGATCCGCTCTCAACGGCCAGCAGGTCGCCGGCCGAGGCAGAGCGGTTCATGTAGGGCAGAACGCTCATCAGGGACGTGGACATGCGCGGCCCGCCAGCGAGCGCAGCGGCGGCCGTCGGGATGCCGGAAAGCGAGGGCGCGCGCCCCATGGCGAGCCGCTTTGCAAGACCGACCTGACCGCTGCTTGCGATCTGCGCGCCGAGCTTCTCGGCCAGCATCGATTTCCAAACGTCTCCCGCGGTGCCCTTGCCGAAAAACCCCTGCGAGTTCTGAGGCAGCATCGATTGGATGAAGCTCTGCAGGACGAAAGCTTCGAGCTGCGCATAAGCATCGGGCGGCTTGCCGGCGCTGCTCGCGCGCGCGGCCGACACAGGTGTTGGCGAGGGGCTTTGGGCACTGGCGGGCACCTCCTCGCGCGTTACGCTCGTCTGCCAGTCCTGCAACTCGCTGATGGCGGTTTGGAAATCCGTGTCGGGCGCACCGGGGTCTCCAGCGGCGCGCTTGAGCCGCTCTGCCGCCGCCCGATACTTGGCGGGGTCGGCTGCCAGCACAGCGCCCAGCACGATGTCGGATGGAGGATTGATAGCCACGTTCGACGTCCGCCCTTCGCCAGGCTCGCGGCACTATGTCGAGCTAATCTTGCGGGAGGCTGGTGTTGCGGCGCCTACCAGTCGCTCGATGACGTCAAGCTGGGACCGCTTCTCGGCCTCGCGCGCAGCCTGCCGATCAACAGTGTCCGACAGCCTCTCGGCGCAGGCGACGCGCGTTGCATGCTCGCGCACGCAAGCGAGCTGTCCCTGCTCCTGGAGCCTCACCTCGTCGGCCTGCTGTGCGATCGACTTCAGGCGGCGTGCCGTGGCGTCCAGGAAAAGGCCTTGCAGCGCGTCGCTTTCGTTGAGAGCGGCGATCAGCTCGCGACGCTCGGTATCGAGTTCCGCGGCCCGGCGCTGGAGGCCGAGCAGTTTCCAGCGCTCGACTCTCAACAGCTGCTCCTGCAGCGCCAGCAGGCGATGCGTTCGCTGTGCGCGTGTCGTCATGCTCATCCCGCCGCCAGCCAGCCCATGAAACCCATTACGAACAGCCGCAGCGATTCACCGATCGTGAGATAGAAGATGACGAAGCCGCCGAAAAGCACGAAGGGCGTGGCGATGAAAAACACCGGGATCTGCGGCACAAGCTTGTTGGCGATGCCGACCATCAGGTTCACGATCAGCGCATACACGACGAACGGGCTGCTGATCTGGAGTGCGACCATAAAGGCACGCGTCAGCGCATCCACCACCTTGGCGAGGCTGAAGTCGGCGGCAAACGGCTCGGCGACCGGCAGGGCGACATAGGAGGCGAGCAGTGCGCGCAGCACTTCCCAATGCTGGTCGGTGAGGAAGAGGAGCACAGTAGCCGTCAGCGTTATGAAGGTAGCCATCGCCGGCAGCGGCTCGGTGTCCTCGATGGCGGTTCCCTGCACCGCGCCGAAGCCGACGAACATCGCCGCCGCCATGCCCATGAACTGCAAGGCGAGGAAAAAGACGCGGCCCATGATGCCGATCAGCGCCCCGATCGCCACCTCGGAGGCGATGAGAGAGAGAACCCTCACCGACGGCATGCCGGCGAGCGTCGGCCGCAGCACGGGCTCGAGCATGGGCGAGAGAGCAAGTGTCACGGACAGCGCTATGAAGAGGCGCATCTGCGCCGGCACGCGCACGCTCGAGACGCCCGGCATCAGCATGAGACAGCCGCCGATCCGGCAGAACAGCAGGAACACCGACAGCACCGTCTCCGGGCTGACCGGGCTCATGAGATCGTACCTAGCGACTTGATCTGGGTGCCACGCGCGATCTCCACATGCGAAAGCACGGAGAGGGTCGGGAACAGCCGCTCCGTCACCATGCGCACGTAGGGCCTGGCATCGGGCGCAGCCACGAGCACGAACTGCTGGCCCTGGCTTTCCAGCACAGTGGGATCCGAAGCTTGGAATTCACGTGACTTGAAGTCGCGGC
>JADMIO011281644.1_pt1 | contig 57018 bp, 51 predicted proteins | sample 8958161 | NCBI WGS metagenome assembly JADMIO01 (sample SAMN16585339, study PRJNA669376) | soil metagenome | isolation source: Crop rotation soil | place: USA: Cullars Rotation, Alabama | collected 2011 | reverse complement strand
TGCTGTGTTTCGCCGGACACACCGATGTAGTGCCGACTGGTCCCGTTGATAAATGGGATAGCGATCCATTCATTCCCGCAATTCGGAACGGCAGGCTCTACGGCAGGGGGGCGGCCGATATGAAAGGATCGCTAGCGGCGTTCGTTACCGCAATTGAAGCGTTTGTCGCGGCACACCCCAACCACGGCGGCTCGATTGCGCTGCTGATCACTTCGGATGAGGAAGGGGTAGCTGTCGATGGGACGGTCCGTGTGGTGGAGGCGCTCAAAGCCCGCAACGAGCCGATCGACTACTGTATCGTGGGCGAACCTACTTGCGTGGATAAACTCGGAGACACGATCAAGAACGGCAGGCGTGGCTCGCTCTCGGGAACAGTGACCGTGAAAGGCATACAGGGCCATATCGCCTATCCACACCTCGCTAAAAACCCCATACATCTGGCCGCACCCGCCATAGCCGAGCTTGCGCAAACAAGATGGGACGAGGGCAATGAATATTTCCCGCCAACCACTTGGCAGATTTCCAATATCAACGGCGGCACCGGCGCCACCAATGTCATCCCCGGCGAAATGACCATGCTGTTCAATTTCCGCTTCTCCACCGCCAGCACGGTCGAATCGCTGCAAGGCAGAGTGCATGAAATCCTTGACCGCCACAATTTGGACTACGACCTGCGATGGGAGCTGTCAGGCAAACCCTACCTCACTCCCAGGGGTACGCTGGTGGAAGCGGTCAGCCGCGCAATCTCCACCGTCACTGGCATCGAGCCTGAGCTTTCGACCTCCGGCGGCACTTCGGACGGCCGCTTCATCGCCGACATCTGCCCGCAGGTAGTGGAAATGGGCCCGCGAAACGCCACCATCCACAAGCTCAACGAATACGTGGAAGTGGAGGATCTGCAGCAACTGCCCCAGATTTACCGGTTGACGCTTGAGAGCCTTTTGCTGAGATAAAACCTTTCCTGTTCCGATCCTTGCAGGCATCGTTAAAAAGGGAAAAGGAAGGAGTGGTAAAACAGGTAGCGCATCCCCAAGCCTTATGTACCACGAAGCCAGAACTCAACTCCAAACTATCCGCGACCTGCTGCGTTTCGCAGTAAGCCACTTCCACGAAGCCGGGCTCTTTTTCGGCCATGGCTCCGCCTCGGCCTACGATGAAGCGGCTTATCTCATTCTCCACACGCTCCATCTTCCGCTGGACCGGCTGGAGCCCTTTCTCGACGCTCGGCTCACCACCACTGAGCTTGAGCAGGTTCTGGGCATCATCGAGCGCCGCGCCACCGAAAAAATTCCCGCCGCCTACCTCACTAACGAGGCGTGGCTGGGAGATTTCAGCTTTTTCGTTGATGAGCGCGTGATCGTGCCACGCTCCTTCATCGCCGAGCTGCTGCGGGAACAACTTGCGCCGTGGATAGAAAACCCAGGCGAAATCTATTCCGCATTGGACCTGTGCACGGGTTCAGGTTGCTTGGCCATACTTCTTGCGCACGCATTCCCCAGCGCCATGGTAGATGCGGTGGACATTTCCCCGGAAGCGTTGGAAGTCGCCCGAAGGAACGTTTCCGACTACAGCCTGGAGCATCAGGTCCATCTCATCCAGTCCGATCTGTTCACCGGATTAGGAAGACGCACCTATGATCTCATTATCAGCAATCCGCCTTACGTCAGCTCGGCAGCAATGGCGACATTACCGGAGGAATACCGGCATGAACCCGAAAACGCGCTGGCAAGCGGCGTGGACGGACTGGAAGCCACGCGGACGATATTGAACGAAGCAGCCAGCCATTTGAACGACCGGGGGCTACTGATTGTTGAGATCGGTCATAATCGGGACAACCTTGAACAGGTCTATCCCGACATGCCTTTCATTTGGCTCGAAACCAGCGCTGGCGACGAGTTTGTGTTCCTGCTGAAGCGAGACCAGCTCCCCTGACCACTTTCTCTCCCTGGCATGGCAGGGGTAACTAGGCGACCAGTTCCAATAGCCGCCGTACTTCGGTCTCATCCAATTCCAGGCATCGTCCTCGCTTCAAACGCGGTGGCAGATTGATCGGACCGAAGCGCACCCGCATGAGCCGGCTCACGGTCATTCCCACCGCTTCGAACATGCGGCGCACCTCGCGGTTTTTGCCTTCTTTCAATATGACGCGGTACCAGTGATTGGAACCTTCACCGCCTTCGTCGGACAAATAGTCGAATTTTGCCAAGCCATCTTCCAGCTTCACCCCGGTGGTCAGCAGTTCCGTCTGCTCCGGGGTCAAGCGTCCGATAATTCGCACCGCATATTCGCGCTCGACCTCGAAGCGGGGATGCATCAACCGGTTAGCCAGTTCGCCATCGGTCGTGAATATAAGCAGGCCGCTAGTGTTGTAGTCCAGCCTGCCGATAGCTATCCACTTCGAGGATTGCATCTGCGGCAACTTGTCGAATACGGATGGGCGGCCTTGCGGATCATCTCGACTCACGATCTCACCCTCCGGCTTGTGATAAAGCATGACTCGAGGGGAACGTTTGCCGGATCTCGAGTGGATGACACGCTTTCCCACCCGTACGACATCTTCCGGGCCGGCGCGGTCGCCAATGTGCGCAACCTTTCCATTGATGGTTGCCTGCCCGGCAATGATCAGCTCTTCCATTTCGCGCCGCGAGCCCAGCCCTGCCTGCGCCAGGACTTTTTGCAGTTTCTGCGTCTCGAGCACCGACGCCGGGGTGTTCATGCCAGCGATTGCAGGCGTCTTTTTCCTACCCGATCTTAGCGTTTCGGCTGGTCTGGGCAATTGGGTGGATTGCGCCGATTGGGCCAATTGCGACGTTTTAGGCGCTGGGCGCACCCGCGGCGATACGGGCGGCAGGGGCGACTTGGGCGATTTTGTCCCTCTAGACGGCCTAGTCGATCTCGATGGCGTGGCCACCTTGCTTGATTGTTGTGACTTGGCTTTCATCTGAACCTCTTTGCCAGTTCTCGCGCCCACAGAGCAGGGTAAAACGCATGTCAACCGAAAGCGGCTATCATGTCGCTTGGGGAGGAATCATTTACGTGTAATGGGATTCGGGGTCCAGCACGGCTACCGGACAACTGAAGTGGCACCTGCTCGAATCGTTACTGAACTCGGTATTAAATTCCGCGCTAAACCTCTCGCCGCTCGAGTACCGCCTGCGCGAGCGTCCCGCTATCCACGTGTTCCAGTTCACCGCCCACCGGCAACCCGCGCGCGATACGCGTTACTTTCACACCTTTGTTATGCAGCAGCTCGCCAATATAGTGAGCTGTCGCTTCGCCCTCGACGGTAAAATTGGTCGCCAGGACTACTTCCTTCACGATGCCGTCCTGAGCCCGCTTCAGCAAGCGGTCAAGATGAATTTCCCGCGGGCCTATGCCGTCCAACGGCGACAACCTGCCCATCAACACAAAATACATGCCTTTGTAGCAATGCGCCTGCTCCATCATCAGCAGGTCAGCCGGCATTTCAACCACGCATAGCAAACCACCATCGCGATTCGGCGACCCACACAATTCACACACCGCCTCTTCAGTAAAATTATTACACTTCTCGCAATGCCTGATGTGCTCCAGTGCATAGTCTAGCGAATTGGCAAGGCGGCGTGCGCCAGCATGATCACGCTGCAGCAGGTGATAGGCCATGCGCTGCGCAGACCTCGGGCCCACACCCGGGAGACATCGCAGCGCATCGATCAGCTCATCCAGGCTATGCGGTGTTTTCAATCAACTGAAGTCATATGAGGAGAGAAGGAGTGGCCAATCGAATCTGGTCGTCGCGGCCCAATTAAGCGGAGAGATTAAAACGGCAGTTTCATTCCCGGGGGAAGGCTCAGTCCGGAGGTGAAGCTTGCCATCTTTTCCTGGGTCGTCGATTCGACCCGCCGCACCGCGTCGTTCACTGCGGCCGCAATCAGGTCTTCCAGCATCTCCTTATCATCGCCCATGAGGCTATTATCGATGCTGACCCGCTTTACATCGTACCGGCACGTCATCACCACTTTGACCATGCCTGCGCCGGACTGCCCCTCGACTTCCACCGAGGCCAGCTTTTCCTGCATGGCTTTCATATTCTCCTGCATTTGCTGGGCCTGCTTCATAAGATTACCCAAGCCGCCTTTCATCATTTGTACCTCCGCTATTGAATGGGTTTGATCGAAGAAACATTTATTTTTGCGCCAAACTGTTCCACCAGTTCGCGCACGAATGGATCCGATTCCACAGCCGTGATGGCCTGGGATTGCCTCTCCTGTTTCGCCCGATTCTCCAGTTCCGCCGGGGTCATGCCCGTGACTATCCCAACCGAGAACTTTATCCGCACTGGCTTTCCCAGGTGAGCTCTCAGCGCGGCCTGCATTCTGGCCTGGTAGTCTTTGTCCAACAGGTGCTTTTGCGTCTCAGGCACGCAGAATTCGATTTCGTTCGACGTCACATGCTTTACTTCGCTGTGCTGAGCCAGCATCTTTGCCAGCCCGCTCAGCTTTAACTCCGGCACTATCGCTGTCCAGTCGCTGCTGCGCAGACTTGTGTCAGCGTCCGGCTTCGCTGCGGCTGGCGTTTCCACCGAAGCGCTTGTCGCTGCTGGCTTTGCCGTGACTAAGCTTGTAGCGGAGGGCGACGCGGGTTTAACCTGCCCGTCAGTCCCGCGAGTCCCGCTCCCCCTTTCGGCAGCGCTACCGCCCGCGTTGATCGCTGCGGCGGGCGCGGGAGTGCATGGGGACCGGGTTTGCGGAAATTCCTCGGGCATGAAGGCCAGAATACGCATGAGGGTCATGGTGAAACCCGCATATTCATCCGGCGCCCGGCCAAGGTCGCCACGACCATGGATGGCAATCTGGTAAAACAGCTGAATATCTTCCGCGGCGAATGTCTTTGCCAACTCCAAAAGATGTTCACGTTCCGGGATATCCTCGGCTATTGCCGGGCGCGCGATTTGTGCGAGCGCGATGCGGTGCAATAACGATGCCAGATCCTGCAGCGCCGCATCAAATGACACGCTCCGGCTTTCCATGGCGTCGGCTATTGCCAGCATGCGCGCCCCGTCTTTGTGCGTCAACGCGTCCAGCAGCTCATAGAGGTAGCTTTGGTCAATTGCGCCCAGCATATCCCGCACGCCGGCTTCCTCGATGGTGCCCCCACCAAAAGAGATGGCTTGGTCTAGGATACTTAGGGCGTCGCGCAGACTGCCCTGTGCGGCCCGTGCGAGCAATTGCAACGATATTGCATCGCAGCTTATCTGTTCGTGTTCAAGCACGTGCTTGAGATGCGCGGCAATCAGCGCTGGTGGAATCTGCTTCAGGTTGAATTGCAGGCAACGCGACAAAACCGTGACTGGAATTCGCTGCGGATCTGTGGTCGCAAGGATGAACTTGACGTGCTCCGGCGGCTCCTCTAGCGTTTTCAACATTGCATTGAAAGCCGATTTGGAGAGCATATGTACTTCGTCGATGATGTAAATCTTGTAACGGGCAGTCGTGGGTGCATAAAGCGCATTCTCGAGCAATTCCCGCATCTTTTCCACTTGTGTATTGGAAGCCGCATCCACCTCGAGCAAATCAACGAAGCGTCCCGCATCAATTTCGGTGCAGGCCGAGCATATCCCGCAGGGCGACGAGGTAATGCCTGTCCGGCAATTAAGAGCCTTGGCTAGAATGCGCGCGATCGTGGTCTTGCCGATCCCGCGGGTACCGGTGAAAAGGTATGCATGATGTAGGCGCTGTTGTTCAAGCGCGTTGGTAAGCGCCCTGACCACATGGTCCTGTCCAGTCAGTTCGGAGAAGCTCTTTGGCCGCCACTTTCTGGCGAGAACTTGAGTCTGGGGCACGATGAATAGAAAAGAAAGGGGGACGGTTATTTATTGACCGGGCGCAAAGGTAGATTTGGTGCTTGCAGCTTGAGGTTCGGCAGAACCGGCTTCCCACCGGTTCTGCCGGTTCTATTGCACGTCGACCATTTTCTCGAACGAAACGGGTGGCGAGCCCGACCCCCGGCACTTGCAGAAAATAGCTGTGGCTGCTTCCTTCCGGACCTGACCAGGTTCACTACCATGCAATGCGGGGAGGCCCGCCATATAAAGCTAAAAGTACAACATAAAGCGGAAAACAGAACACCGGCAAAGCGCGAACTGCACCCTATTGAGGCGTATTGTAACACGCATGCAAGGCAAGATAAGTTTGCATGCGCGGGAGCGCCCCCAAACCTCGCATACCCGACCTTTTTTGCCAGCGCCAACATTCGTTGCCATTCTCACGACCATCCAGAAAACGCGCGGGAATACCTTCAATTCCCACCCGGGTACCGACTTGCGCGCGGTCAACACGCCGCACGGCATATTTTGCCGACTGCCGTTTATCGCATGCAGCACCACCGGGAGCGGCGAAGCTCCGCAAGTTGAGTGGCCAAATGAAGATGCGTATATTGCTGCGGAATAATGCGCCAGAGAACTTATTGTCTAGGTAATGCCGATAATATCGCTTGGAATATGATCGCTAAAGGGTGGTTGCATCGACTTTGTATCTGCGACCCGGCTGCTTCTGCTCGAGCAATAGTTCCTGGTCGTGTTGTCAGCCATGTATAGGCAGCGAACCTGCCCTGGCAGCGTCCGTCGAGACCTGAAAAAAACCGGATCCCGATGGAAGTGGAGATTGGTTGCGGGGGCAGGATTTGAACCTACGACCTTCGGGTTATGAGCCCGACGAGCTGCCAGACTGCTCCACCCCGCGCCAGAATAAGGATTATATCAGATGAATTCGAAAGATCAAATTCTGTTCCATCCAAACGAGAAGCCCCCGCTCCGCATGCTGCTGCTCAGGGTCCGCACAACAAAAGCGAGCGATTGAACTGCTATGCGAGATAACGCACAGAGGCGCGCTTGCAATAACGGCAAAATGACGATTTTGTTATGAGTATGCTGGGCAAAAGGGCGAGAAATAAGATCGGTAGTTGAGCGAGTGAAAATACCGCATTCTGGCGTATGGCAGCTATTTTTCTGGAACCATCCCATCCGTATGAATACAGGAACACGAAATACCCACCTTAATGTCCATTAAGATGAGCAAGGTAAAGATGAACACGTGGCGATATGATCAGTGAAACCGAGATTCATAACGCCAAGATACTGATTGTTGATGATCAGCAATCCAATGTTTTGCTGTTACAACGCGTACTGGAAGTCGCAAGCTATACGTCTGTTTCCTATACGACAGATCCATACAAGGTTTATGAGCTGCACCGTCAGAATCACTACGATCTGATCCTGCTCGATTTGAAAATGGCGGGCATGGACGGATTTCAGGTGTTGGAAGCTTTGAAGGAAATCGAAGCGGACGGCTATTTGTCGGTATTGGTTGTTACTGCGAATCCGGATTGCAAGCTTCGCGCGCTCCAATCCGGCGCCAAGGATTTTGTCAGCAAACCGTTTGACATGGCTGAGGTGCTGGCGCGCGTGCACAATTTGCTAGAAGTACGCCTCTTGCATCAGCAGGCCCGCAATTACGCGAAAACCCAGGAATTCATGGCGTTGCATGACCCGCTCACCGGGCTTGCCAACCGGCGGCTTCTGGTGGAAAGAGTGTCACAGGCGATTATCCACGCAAAAAGGAATGGCGCAATCATGGCCGTTGTATATCTGGATCTGGATGGATTCAGGCAAATCAATAACACCTTGGGCCATGATGTGGGCGACCTGCTGCTTAAACTGGTTGCCGCGCGCCTGGTGGCGGCCGTGCGGCAGGAGGATACGGTAGCGCGTCTCGGCGGTGATGAATTTGTGATTGCTATGCCTTACGTAAATAGTGTCGATGGTGTGGCGCTTGCGGCGGAGAAAATCATTAAAGCGCTATCGCAACCCTATAGTATCCAGAGTACTGACGTCAGGCTGACGGCAAGCGCCGGGGTAGGTCTTTATCCGCGCAATGGCAGAGATGTCAAGACGCTGTTGAAGAATGCAGATACCGCGCTGCTCGAAGCGAAGCAGGCGAACAAGAACACTTATCGAATTTCCGCACGGATGAGCCATTGACCCTCATTTCCTTCACATGTCGTACTTGTGTCCAATTGTTTCTGCTTTAAACGCAAATATAATAAACATCAGCTATATAATAACTTTTCGGAAGAGCCTTTCGGGATAGGCGTACGTTGCCTGAAAGATGCGCCGAGTTGATAAGGTACAGTGCACGGGAAAATAATGATTAGCAAACCCGAAATTCTAAATGCAAAAATCCTGGTGGTGGATGATCAGGAGGCGAATGTCCGGCTGCTTGAACAAATGCTGAGTGATGGCGGTTATACCCACATTTCTTCCACCATGAATCCACATGAGGTGGCCGATCTCTATCGCCAGAACCGGTATGATCTGATTCTCCTTGACCTTCAGATGCCCGGTATGGATGGCTTCCAGGTCCTGGAAGGGCTGAAGCAAATTGAAACGTACGGGTACCTGCCGGTACTCGTGATCACGGCCCAACCAGGTCATAAATTGCGAGCACTGCAGGCCGGAGCAAAAGACTTCGTCAGCAAGCCGTTCGACCTGATCGAAGTCCAGACTCGCATCCACAATATGCTTGAAGTGCGTCTTTTGTATAAGCAACTGGAAAATTACAACAAGGTATTGGAACAGACCGTGGCAGAACGGACCGCAGAACTCCGCGAAAGCGAGGCGCGCTTCCGCCGCCTTACCGAACTGGCGTCCGACTGGTATTGGGAACAGGATGAGAAAGGGAATTTTACAAAAGTATATGGACCGGTTCTCGATATGCTCGGAATCACGGTCGACAACCTGCTCGGTGAATCTAAAGAAACTGCCGGAGCGCGCTGGAACGACGCTGAGTACGCTGTCTTCAAGGCCAACATCGAGGCACGGCGTCCTTTTATCGACTTTGTGTACAGCCGAACCAGAACCGACGGTTCCCAACAATATTTAATGGTGAGCGGCGAACCAATGTTTGACTCGTCAGGCCGCTTTACCGGCTACCGCGGAATAGGAAAAGACGTCACGGACAGCATGCGATCCAAGGAACATTCATAACTGTCCGTTCCTCAGGATTTTTTTCGGGGCGATATCTCCCCCTGCCGTCACTTCCCCGAGACCCAGGAAATTTTTTTCCTCGTCATATAGGCGAATTTTCTCTCCTCCGACCGCATTGCTAACTCCAGCAACGCTGCGTCCCTGTCTTAGCGCTGCCGCCGCCGGTGCCTCCAGTGTAACGGCTGCTAAATCCCTCAGTAGCGTGTCCACCGTAAGCAGGCGAGAATCTCGCTCGCAGATGGACATGTTCTCAAGGGTATCCAAGGTATATGCTTGCGACAAATCGAAATCGTCAATTGTCGTACGGCGCAAGGCGGTGAGATAGGCGCCCCCGAAGCCCAGCGCTTTCCCTATATCTTCAGCAAGCGTGCGAACGTACGTTCCCGAACCGCAACGGACCCCGAGCCTGATTTCGTCGCCGTCGATCACCATTAGACGCAACTCATGAATCGTCACCGCGCGGGGTTGCCGTTCGATCTCCAGGCCTTCCCTGGCATAGACATACATAGGCCTCCCACGATGCTTCAGCGCGCTATACATCGGCGGCATCTGGGTGATCAAGCCGGTAAAACTCTTCAGTACCATCTCTACCTGAGGCCCCAAGTCTTTCAAATCGTGACACGAAACGCCTTCCGCAACGGAAATGTCGCCCTCGGCATCCCCAGTTGTGCTGATATATCCGAGTCTCAGCGTCGCTTCATAAGACTTGTTCGCTCCCAGCAACGCAGATGAAAATCTGGTCGCGTCACCGAAGCAGATGGGCAGCAGGCCTGTTGCCATAGGATCAAGCGTCCCGGTATGACCGGCTTTGCGCGCGCCCAAGAGGCGTTTGGCAATTTGGAGCGCTCGATTGGAGGATACACCGCCGGGTTTGTCCAGCAGCAGGATACCGCTGACTTCGCGCTTGACGCGCAGTGGCCCCGCGACTTCGGCCTTCAATATGCCGAACGAATCAGAATGCGGCGGCGAGACGGAAAATTATCTCTCATCCGGCTCGCTCGAGGATCCTTCGCGCGCCACGGCCTCGTCGATCAGTTGGGACAGGCGGACGCCCCGCTCGATCGACTGGTCATAGACGAAATGGAGCTGCGGCACCACCCGGAGCTTCAGCCGATGAGACAGTTGGCTGCGTAAAAAGCCGGCCGCGTGCTCCAGTCCGTTACTGATGAGGAAATTGTCGCTTTCGCTGCGCAGCGTCGTGTAGAAAACCTTGGCATGCGCATAGTCAAGGCTCACTTCAACGCCGGTCAAAGTGAGCATGCCGATGCGCGGATCTTTAAGCTCGTTGCGGATCAGATCCGCCAACTCGCGCTGGATCTGGTCGGCAATGCGCAAAGAACGGGAGAAATCTTTTGGCATAATGCATCTACGCGCGAAGCAATCGCGTTACAGGCTGCGCGCGACTTCGACGATTTCGTACGCTTCCAGTTGATCCCCGACCTGGATATCGTTGAAGTTCTTGAGCGAAAGCCCGCACTCGAAACCCGCTCTTACCTCTCGCACATCGTCCTTGAAGCGCTTCAGGGAGTCCAGCTCACCAGTATGAATCAGCTCGCCGTTGCGTATCAATCTCACTAGAGAACCTCGTTTGATGAGGCCCTCCAGTACGTAGCAACCCGCGACTGCGCCGACCTTGGAAATGCGGAAGACATTGCGGATTTCAAGCAATCCCGTGATATTCTCTTTGCGATCGGGCGCCATCATGCCTGATAGCGCAGCCTTGATTTCATCCACAGCCTCATAAATGATGCTGTAATAACGCACATCCACCCCAGTGGAGGCGATAAGCTTGCGCGCGACCGCGTCCGCGCGGCTATTAAAGCCAATCACAACCGCTTTGGAAGCCAGCGCAAGGTTAATGTCGGATTCCGTGATTGCACCAACCCCGCTGTGGATGATATTCACCCTGACCTCATCCGTGGAAAGCCTTTGCAGCGCATGTGTCAGCGCCTCGTAGGAGCCCTGGACATCGGCCTTGATGATGAGGGCAAGCACCTTCACCTCGCCCTTCTGCTCAAATACGTTTTCCAGTTTTGCGGCATGCTGCCTGGCAAGCTTCACGTCACGGAACTTGCCTTGACGAAAGAGCGCGATTTCCCGCGCCTTGCGCTCGTCGACCAACGCCACAACCGCCTCTCCCGCGACAGGTACTTCGGACAGCCCCTGAATCTCGACCGGAAGGGATGGCCCGGCCTGCTCCACAGGCTTGCCGTTCTCGTCAAGCATGGCGCGCACACGGCCATATACCGCGCCAGCCAGCAATACATCGCCCCGCTTGAGCGTGCCCGCCTGCACAAGTATGGTCGCTACCGGGCCGCGGCCCTTGTCCAGACGGGACTCGATTACGATCCCTTTCGCGGGCGCATCCTTTGGCGCGCGCAGTTCCAACACTTCCGCCTGCAGCAGTACGCTTTCCAGAAGTGCATCAATGCCGGCCCCCGTCTTGGCGGATACGTCGACAAACATCGTGTCGCCTCCCCAATCTTCGGGCACAACCTCTTGCGTGACCAGTTCCTGTCTGATGCGCTCGGGGTTCGCTTCCGGCTTGTCCACCTTGGTCACCGCTACCACGATTGGTACTTTGGCAGCCTTGGCATGATGGATTGCCTCGATGGTCTGCGGCATGACGCCATCATCCGCCGCCACGACCAATACAACCAGGTCGGTAACCTTCGCACCGCGGGCGCGCATCGCCGTGAATGCCTCGTGACCGGGCGTGTCCAGGAAGGTCACCATCCCGCGCTCGGTTTCGACGTGATATGCGCCGATGTGCTGCGTGATCCCTCCCGCTTCCCCGCTGGCGACCCGAGTCCGCCGTATGTGATCGAGGAGCGACGTCTTGCCGTGGTCGACATGACCCATCACGGTAACAACCGGCGCACGCGGTTCTGTTTTAACCTCCGCAGCCGGCGCCTCGGAATCCGTCAGGAATGCCTCTGGACTATCCAGGGTCGCATATTTAGCGACATGACCGAGTTCCTCCACCACGATCATCGCGGTTTCCTGATCCAGCATTTGATTGATGGTTACCATATTCCCCATCTTCATCAAGGTCTTGATCACTTCAGCCGCCTTTATCGACATCTTCTGCGCCAGCGCGCCGACGGAGATGGTCTCGGGCACCATTACCTCATGAACGACCGGTTCCGTAGGCGCGGAAAAACCATGAGCACCCTGCTCATCCGAGACATGCTTGCCGTGCCTGTCCCTACGCGTCCGCCAGCCTTTGCCCCCGGACAAATCGCCGTGGGTCTTGAGCCCACGTTTTTCCACGCGGTCATCTTTCCAGACGACCTGCTTAGCCTGTTTCTTTTTCTTGTCGGCCTTCGCCGCCTTGTCCTCCGGTTTGACGACCGGTTTATGCAAGGTCCCTTCAGTTGTAACGGCCTGAGGCTGAGGCGTCTCAGCCAGCTGAACCGTCGCGGCTACCGCCGTGGGCTCGGGAGTGGACTCAGATACGGCCATTGCAGCTGCAACGCCGGCGGAAACTGGCGCGGCCGGCTCCACTTCCTTGCCTTGAACCTGGGCAGGCCTCTCACGCTGTTTCTTTTCCCTCAATTCCGCAGTTTGCCGCGCAATCAATTCCGCCTGTCTTCTTGCCTCTTCTTCCCTCAATGCCTGCTGCGCCGCGTCGATCACCGGGGTAGGAACTGGGATGGCAATAGGAGGTGCGGGGGGCACGACCTCGGCGGGCTTCCCTGCCGTTGTCCGGTCCTCCAGATCACCCTTGACGAATACGCGCTTCTTGCGCACCTCGACCTGGATGCTACGGGCTTTTCCGCTGCTATCCGATTTCTTGATTTCAGACGTCTGCCTACGCGGAAGAGAAATTTTGTTTTTCTCCTCTCGGGTACCGTGAATTTTGCGCAAATATTCGAGAAGCTGTGTTTTATCCTTCTCCGTCAGGCTGTCCACTGTCAGATTCTTGCTGACACCCGCAGCCCGGAGCTGCTCCAGCAATACTGCCGGAAGCACACCCAATTCACTCGCAAATTGTTCTACATTCGTTTGAGACATTGATACCCTTTAATAACCCTATGCCCTGTCCGCCGCGGCAAACCATGGTGCGCGCGCAGCCATGATCAATTGCCTTGCTCGCTCGGCATCCATTTCGACCATTTCCACCAGATCATCCACCGCCAGGTCGGCCAGCTCCTCCTGGGTATTGACCCCCTTGGCGGCTAGTTCGCGCGCCGTCTGGCTATCCATACCCTCCAGGGCGAGCAGATCTTCCGCGATGTGTTCTACTTTTTCTTCGCTGACAATCGCCTCAGTCAAGAGCGCATTGCGAGCGCGGTTACGCAGCTCGTTGACAGTTTGTTCGTCAAACGCCTCGATTTCCAGCATTTCACCAAGCGGAACATAGGCAACCTCCTCCAGGGTGGTAAAACCTTCCTGCACCAGTATATCCGCCACTTCCTCGTCCACATCGAGCTTTTCCATGAAGAGTTGCCGCAGCACAGAAAATTCCTCTTCATTTTTTGCCTGAGACTCTTCCATTGTCATGATGTTGAGGTCCCAGCCGGTCAACTCGGAAGCGAGCCGCACATTCTGCCCTCCCCGTCCGATAGCCTGGGCAAGGTTATCCTCGTCCACTACGATATCCATGCTGTGCTTTTCCTCATCCACGAGGATGCTGCTGATTTCCGCTGGCGCCAGAGCATTGATCACAAACGTGGCCGGATCTTCGGCCCACAACACGATGTCTACCCTTTCCCCAGCCAATTCGCCGGTCACGGCCTGGACACGGGAACCACGCATGCCCACGCAAGTACCGATGGGGTCGACGCGCGGGTCGTTGGACTTGACCGCGATCTTGGCACGCGAGCCCGGATCCCTGGCCGCAACCTTGATCTCAAGCAGACCTTCCTCTATCTCCGGCACTTCCAGCTCGAACAGTTTAATGAGAAATTCCGGAACCGTCCGGGACAGGATCAACTGCGGTCCCCGGGCACTGCGATCGATTTTGTATAAATAAGCGCGCACGCGATCGCCAACCCTCAAATTTTCCTTCGGGATCATTTGATCGCGCGGCAACGCCGCCTCAACCCTGCCGGATTCGATAATCGCGTTACCGCGCTCCATGCGCTTGATGGTCCCAGTGACCATGAATTCCTTGCGCTCAAGAAAGTCGTTCAGAATCTGTTCGCGCTCGGCATCGCGTATTTTCTGAAATATCACCTGCTTCGCCGCCTGCGCCCCGATGCGCCCGAACTCGACCGGCTCCAGCACCTCCTCGACAAATTCGTCCAGCGTGATTTCGGGGTTGCGCTGTAGTGCCTCGCTCAATGCGATTTGACGAGACGGATCTTCCACCGCATCGTCCAGCACTACCTGCCAGCGCCGCAACGACTGGTAATCGCCGGTCTGGTGGTCTATCGACACGCGCACATCAGCGTCCTCGTGAAAACGCTTTTTTGTAGCGGATGCCAACGCCAATTCAAGTGCGACAAAAACAATGTCTTTCTCGACATTCTTTTCGCGCGCCAGCGCGTCCACCAATAGCAAAACCTCGCGGGTCATGTTCCCTCCACCCCATTTCTCGGATTATTACAATTTTGGAACCAAACGAGCCTTTTCAAGATTGCTCAACTCTAGATCCAGCGTCTTTCCGTCCACTTCCAGCTTCAGCATCCCGTCGTTTACTTCGCGCAGAACCCCGACAAAATTCCTTTGGCCCTGCAATGCCACACGCAGCCGCAATTTGACAGACTCGCCGGAGAAGCGGATGAAGTCAGCCGCCTTCCTTAGCGGCCGGTCCAGCCCAGGCGACGATACTTCCAGCCGGTCGTAATCTATATTCTCAACCGCTAGCAATCGGCTCAAGTGATTGCTCACCGCCACGCAATCATCCACGTTTACGCCGTTCGGCTTGTCAATAAAGACTCGCAGCAGCTTTCCGCGTATCGATCGCTCCAGGTCCACCAGTTCGTACCCAAGTCCAGCCAAGGTCGATTCGAGCAATTCATGCAAATCCATGGCACCGATACAAACAAAAAATGGGCTGAAAAGAGCCCATAATCGGCGCCATTTTAGCAAAAATTTATAACTAATGAAAGGCTATAAATTGTTGCAGTAGCACAGACTTACACGGGCACATCGGTCAGAATAGGCTGCAACCGCCTTCCAGGCCGTTTTGCCGCTCAAATCTTGACGGCTTGTCTTACGTCGTATTCATGCGAAATTTGTATAACCATTAGAGCGTCCCAGTGCAAGATAAGTTTTCCATCCTGCGGGAGAATCCACGTTCTCATCCCGTCCCAGCACCAAGATCGTGCTGGGCTCCTGCTACCTGGACAATACCGATCCAATAATACGCTGTTTCTTGCCCGCAATGCGGGCTGGATAAGAGATTCCTTTGGCTATGGATGATACAATTTCCGTTCGCGATTATCGGAAAAAACTCACCGGAGGCGCTTCGTGTCTGCGATTAAATCCATTTTACATGAAACCCGGATATTTCCCCCCAGTGCGGACTTTGTACGCAAAGCCAACCTGGCCGGCATGGAACGCTACCAGGCGCTCTGCGCCGAAGCTGAAAAAGACCTGCCCGGGTTCTGGGGCAGGCTCGCGCGAGAACATATCACTTGGCATAAGCCATTCACCCGTGTGCTTGATGAAAGCAATCATCCTTTTTTCAGGTGGTTTGACGATGGGGAATTGAACGTCTCGTTCAACTGCCTCGACCGACATCTGACTGCTCAGCCCGACAAAATAGCTATCATCTTCGAGGCGGACGATGGCACGGTGACGAATTGCACGTATCGCGACCTTTATCTCCGCGTGTGCCGGTTGGCCAACGGCCTCAAATCGCTGGGCATCGGCCGGGGTGATCGGGTTATTATTTACATGCCGATGAGCATCGAAGCGGTCGTAGCAATGCAGGCCTGCGCTCGTATCGGCGCGACTCACTCAGTCGTATTTGGCGGCTTCTCGGCCAAAAGCCTGCACGAGCGCATTCTCAATGCGGACGCAGTGGCGGTCATAACCGCTGATGAGCAGCACCGCGGCGGCAAGATCAACTATCTGAAAACCGTGGTGGATGAGGCGCTTGCCATGGGGGAAACCAATTCCGTGCAGGCCGTGGTGGTATATAAACGCGGACGCAGCAATATAACGTTCGACTCCTCCCGCAATGTGTGGTGGCACGACCTGGTAAGTGGTCAAGGCGATCATTGCGAGCCCGAATGGATCGACGCCGAACACCCGTTATTTACGCTCTACACCTCTGGCTCGACCGGCAAGCCGAAAGGGGTGCAGCATTCCTCGGCAGGGTATCTGCTGGGCACGATCACCAGCATGAACTGGATATTCGACTATAAACCCAATGACATTTTCTGGTGCACGGCGGATGTGGGCTGGGTTACGGGGCACAGTTACGTCACCTACGGCCCGCTGGCAGTGGGTGCGACGCAGGTGATATTCGAAGGCGTCCCCACTTATCCTGATGCCGGGCGCTTCTGGAAAATGATCCAGGATCACAAGGTCACTACGTTTTATACCGCTCCTACTGCCATCCGCTCATTGATAAAACTTGGCCCGGACCTGCCCGGAAAATACGACCTTTCCTCGCTGCGGCTGCTTGGCTCGGTTGGGGAGCCGATCAATCCGGAGGCATGGATGTGGTACTACACCGCCGTTGGTCAATCCCGCTGTCCGGTGGTCGATACGTGGTGGCAGACCGAAACAGGCTGTCATATGATCGCACCGATTCCGGGCGCGGTGCCGCTTAAGCCCGGATCCTGCACGTTGCCTTTGCCTGGCATCATGGCCTCAATCGTGGATGAGGCCGGCCATGATGTGCCGGATGGAAGCGGAGGATTTCTTGTCATCAAACGCCCCTTTCCGTCGCAGGCAAGAACGCTCTGGGGCGATCCGGACAGGTTCAGAAAATCATACTTTCCTGCAGAATTGGGAGGCAAATATTATCTCGCGGGCGATTCCGCCAATCGCGATCTGGACGGATATTTCTGGATCATGGGGCGCATTGACGACGTGCTTAACGTTTCGGGACACCGTCTCGGGACCATGGAAATCGAGTCGGCGCTGGTGGGAAATCCGCTGGTGGCGGAAGCCGCCGTAGTGGGGAAGCCGGACGAGGTCAAGACCGAGGCCATCGTGGCATTCGTCGTATTGAAAGGTGCGCGACCCGAGGGTAAGCGCGCGCAGGAGATCGCAGTCGAGTTGCGCAGCTGGGTTGCCAAGGAAATCGGGCCGATCGCCCGGCCGGATGAGATCCGATTTGGCGACAATCTGCCAAAGACACGCTCCGGCAAGATTATGCGGCGGCTACTACGCACCCTGGCCAAAGGCGAGGAAATAACACAGGACGTTTCCACCCTCGAGAACCCGGCAATATTGGAGCAATTGAAACTCGCGGTCGCGTAGCAAGCATCCTCCGCCCACATATCAGATAGATGCCTAATGAATAACAGCTCGCCTGCAGCGGCGCAAATGAGGGCAGAAACACATCCATCAAGCCCGGTCACGCAGAGCGTCACTGATTACGACAACGGCATCAGCGCGATTGATGCCGACTATTTGCGCCCGGGACTGGCCGCGATCCATCTGATACAGGAGAATGGCCAGGCCGCGCTCGTGGATACCGGAACCTCGTCCTCCGTCGCCGGCGTAATGAACGCACTGCTCGAAAAAAACCTTGCGCCCGCGGATGTGGCCTACGTGTTCCTCACCCACATACATCTGGACCATGCCGGCGGTGCGGGTGAATTCATGCATCAGTTTCCGAACGCCAGACTGGTGGTGCATCCCCGAGGCGCGCGGCATATGGCAGATCCCGCCAGGCTCATCGCCAGCGCAATGACAGTTTATGGCGAAGCGGAATTCAGACGCATATATGGCGCCATTCGCCCCGTGGATCCGAGCCGCATTATCGAGGCGCCAGATGGATTCCGCCTCGACTTTAATGGCCGCCCGCTGCTTTTTCTCGATACGCCGGGTCATGCGCGTCATCACTACTGCATTCTCGACGAGCGATACCGGTCATTTTTCACCGGGGATACATTTGGCATCTCCTATCGTGAATTCGACGTGGACGGAATGGAATTCGTATTTCCGACTACCACACCGGTGCAGTTCGATCCTGCCGCCGCGCATGCATCGCTGGACCGACTCATGAGTTATCATCCCTTACACGCTTTCCTTACTCATTTTGGCCGCATCGGCCACTTGGCACGCCATGCGGTCGAAATGCACGATCTGATCGATGCCCACGTAGCGGCAGCCCTCAAACTGCGCGACTGCGGGCCTGGAAGATTGGCCGCCATGACGGAGGAACTTGGCGAGTTGCTGCTGCGCCGCGTCCTCATCCACGGCTGCAAACTGCCGGACCAAGACATTCGCAACCTGCTGGAATTGGACGTGAGGTTGAACGCGCAAGGCCTGGAGAACTGGCTGAATCATGCCGGGGAGAGCCGATAGCAGGATCAGCTAGCTGTTGCTGCGACGCTCATCTGCCTCACGCGTTCAAAAAAACATACTGCCGCCGCGGCCGCTGCATTTAGCGACTCCGTGCCGCCCGGCATGGGGATAACGATATGGTCGCTGGTCGCTTGCAGCAGCGCATCCGATATGCCCATTCCTTCATTGCCGAACACGAACGCGACTGGTCCGACTAAACGAGTCCGGTAGAGGCTGTTTTTTGCGTTAAGCGACGTCGCGATCACCTTGCCATTGAAGTCCTGCGCCACGTTCGCCAAGTCTGATTGCTCATGTATCCCAATCAGGAAGTGCGCGCCCATCGCGGCACGCAGCACCTTCGGCGACCAAGCGTCGGCGCAGCCCTCCGAAAGATAAATATTGCTTGCGCCCGCCGCAGCGGCGGAACGCAGGATCGATCCGAGGTTTCCCGGGTCCTGTATGGCTTCGAGCAGCACAAAAAAGCGGTCTTCCTTGCGTTCGGCTAATACTTGTTGCGCAGGAATGGCTATCAGCGCGATAACACCGGTCGGCGTCTTCACCGGCGAGATTGCCCGGAACAACGCATCGCTCAACACCGTCACCGGCGTCTCGTTTTCGACCGCTTTTTCGCGCTCTTCGACGAGCAGTTGCTTGACCTCTTCATTCTGACCACCCGACTCGCTCATTATAAGATTTTGAGGCTGTCCCAATGCCAGCCGGTACGCACGGATCAGATGAACGCCATCAAGCAGCGTTAACGCGCTTGCTCTGCGCTGCTGCGCGGATTCTGCCAGTTTGGCAAGCTGCTTGAAAAAAGAGTTATCGCGAGAGGAAATGAGTTTCACGTTAGCTACGGCGATGTGATGAACGGGCATGGTCGCGCTTGTTAACCCGGATTAACCGGAATTGAAAACTATTGTGGAAGCGTTGCGGTTGGGCAATGCCTCGTTCACTCCACATCCCCGGACCTGCCTGGGTCGCCCCACGGCGCGCCTCGGCCTCACCAGGCGAACTCCGTTAGCCAGACATCATCGCCCGGGCCCATCCGCGTTTCCAAAGGGCTCGATCGGGATCGCGCGATATTTTACTTCAAGGATTTCGAGATCTTCAGTTCCTGCCGGCGCATGCAGTGTGACCACATCGCCTTCTCGCGCCTTGATCAACGCTCGCGCCATGGGAGAAACCCAGCTGATATAACCACGAGCGGTATCGATCTCATCCACGCCGACGATGGAAATAGTTTTCTCTTCGCCTTTCGAATTCGCAAACGTGACCGTGGCGCCGAAAAAAATCCTCGTCTCATCATCTCGCGGGGCCGCTGGGTCCACGACTTCGGCGATATCCAGCCGACGGGTAAGAAAACGTATGCGCCGGTCGATTTCACGCAAGCGCTTCTTGCCGTAAATATAATCCGCATTCTCCGACCGATCGCCGTTTGCGGCGGCCCATGCGACGGTCGCGGTCACTTGGGGGCGCTCTTTGTTCATCAACCAATGAAACTCGTCCATCAGGCGTTGATGTCCGCCTGGAGTGATGTAGTTTTTGCTCCCCACCGGCAATGGCGGCAATGGACTCGCCTCTTCTTCCGCGAAATCGTTATCCGCTTCCGTTTCCCTGGTAAATGCTTTGCTCATATCCTGCTTGTACCTGCAGCGTCAACTTCGGAAAAATGCGGGGCACCTTCACTGCCGGCCGGCAGAACACCGAGCATCCGCTTTGCCTCTTCCGCCGCGCCGATGAGCCCGGCCTTCGGATTAATCACCACATTCACCGGGATCTCCTCCATCAGAGAGGAAAATCGTCCCTTGTCGCGGAATGCTTTAATGAAGCCCCCTTCCTGCAACTTGACGAGGATTTTAGGCGCGATCCCGCCCGCCACATAGACGCCGTTACGGCACAACCCAGCGAGCGCGAGATTGCCGGCATAAGCGCCGTAAATTTCCACAAATAGGGTCAGTGATTTCATGGCAATCGGGTGCTCGTCATTGAACGCAAGATCAGACACTTGCGGAGCACCGTCGCTTCCCAGCAGCGCCTGCGCCCCATCCGCAACGCCACCAGATTCAACCATGAGGAAATTGAAGATATTGACGAGTCCCGGGCCGGACAATATGCGTTCGACCGATACATGGCCAAAATACTTGCGTAAATGATCCCATAGCCGGACCTGCAACTCATCCGCAGGCGCGAAATCCATATGCCCGGCTTCAGTGGGCAAGGGGATGTAGCGCCCGCCTTGCCATATCAGCCACGCGACCCCCATGCCGGTTCCCGCCCCAAGCGTTACCCGCATTCCGGTTGCACGGGGCGTGCCGTTCTGCAGGGCCACCAAGTCGTCTGCGGCCAGGACCTCGACGCTTAGTGCCACTGCTTCAAAGTCATTGATGAGCTTAACCAGGGGGATGGAAAATTCACGCTCCAGCGCCGTAGCATTCATCAGCCAAGGCAAATTGGTCAGCCTGATGCCCTGCTCGGTAATCGGGCCTGCCACCGCGAAACAGGCGCTCAGGGGAGGCTTCAAACCAAGCGCCGAGGTGGCGCCTAGAAAATCCCTGAGTACATCGGAAAAGCTCAAGTACTCGCGATTTGCATAACGTCGCTCGCAGCGTACATGCGCACTGCCATCCAGCCATTCCGCGGCTTGCAGCAGGGTTTTGGTTCCGCCGATGTCACCGCTGATGAAATAGGTCCCCATTATGCTACCTGCCGTTGTGCCGGATCCTGGCGGTAAAACAAAGCCAATTGCTCATATACCGCCGGGTAATCTGTTCTGACCATTTGGGGGGCTTGAAAGAATGCTTCGCTCATCACCGCGAAGAATTCCGCGGGATCTTCGGCGGCGTACGAGTCCAGCGTTGTGGCCTCGTCCGCGTCCACGCGGCTGCAAAAATCCGCATAGGCTCGACTGAATGCGCCGCTCCATGCTTCCCGGCTCATATCCGCATGCAGCGGGGGAAAACCATTTGCATCGCCGTTGAGCATATCAAGCTTATGGGCAAATTCGTGTATGACGACGTTGTAGCCCGCGTCAGGCTCGGCAGTCGCTGCGTCCTCCCAGGAAAGAATCACAGGACCCCCAAGCCATGACTCCCCCGACGCAGACTCGTGCGCATGATGTGCCACGCCATCTTTATCGACATATTCGTAATCGCGCACGAATTCGCCCGGATAGACAATAATCTCAACCCAACCATCATAACAGTCCAGGTCTAGATTCAGGATCAGGATGCAAGCCTGGGCTGCGATCATCAGACGCATTTCGCCAGTGACGACCAACCCGTGCGCTCCGCTTATTTGTTTCGCATGAAGAAAGAGCGTGACGCATTCGCGCAGCCGCCTAAGCTCGGCGTTACTTAGACCCTTCAGGAACCACAGACCTGCTACGACGTGCCGCCAAAGATCGTCAGGGAGAGATTCGTTCTTGAGAACACGGTCACGATACCAGGCTTTGACATTCCAGGGCATCACCAGACCTCGAAATCATTCACCCCCGGAACCCAGGGCCTGGCTTTCGGCCTGAGACGAATCCAGATCCACTGCGTCAATCCGGGCAAAGCGCTGGCTGATCTTGCGACTGGAAACATGTACGTCTTCGACGTCCTGGTTGGCCTGGCGGATGTGCTCCGCAAGCTTCTTCATGCGCTCGTCAAAGCGCGCAAAATCCTTGCCAAGCTTGGAAAGCTCGATTTTTATGATATGTACCTGCTCACGCGTTTCAATATCCTTCAGCACCGCGCGCGCGGTATTCAAAACCGCCATCAATGTCGTGGGCGAAACGATCCATACCTGCTTCTGCATGGCGTAGTCGACCACATCGGATTGATAAGCATGAATTTCGGCAAAAACCGCCTCCGCGGGCACAAACATTACGGCGCCATCGCAAGTCTCTGGCGGAACAATATACTTCGCAGCGATGTCTTCCACATGTCGTTTCACGTCAGCTTTGAATTGCTTTTGCGCGGCGGCGCGGCTAGCCTCATCGGCGTCGCGGTCGAACATGCGGTGAAAATTCTCTAGCGGAAACTTGGAATCGATCGCCACCATCCCTGTCGGAGGAGGCAGACGCAACACGCAATCGGCACGGCTGCCGTTGGACAACGTATGCTGCATCGTATACGCGGAAGCGGGCAGGACATTTCGTACCAAAGCCTCCAGTTGCACCTCGCCAAACGCCCCGCGAGAGCGCTTATCCCCCAAGAGTTCCTGGAGGCTCACCACGTTAGTAGTAAGGCTGTCGATTTTTTTCTGGGCTTCGTCTATAGTGGCGAGCCGTTCCATCACACTGATGAACGTTTCGTTGGTTTTTTTGAATCCTTCATCCAGCCGTTCCGCAACATGCCCGCTGATCTGGTCTAACCGCGTTTCGATCGTACCGCGCAACTGCTCGGAGGTTTTGTAAAGCGATTCAGACAACCGGTCGCCCTGGTTGACCAATCCTTCATGCAAATCCTTGAGCATATCGCGGTGTTTATCTTCCAGCAGTTTCGCCTGCTGACCGAGCAGTTCACGCACCATTGTGGAAAGGATGCCAAGCCTGATCACGAGAAAAGCCATGGTGATCAGCATCACGGCGGCGGAAGCGGTAATCAGCAGGATTTCGGACATGATGCAATAAAGTATACCGGAGAATGAGAATGCCCACGCCTCGCGTGATGAACCGACAACCCGGGGTCTACTCTTGCGCGGACTGCGGGCCCGAATTTAGCCTATCTCATACCCGTGGGGTAATATCGCTCGCTCTCCATCTGATGCCTGCGCCATTTGTTCGGACGCTCCCGCATTTGCTCCCCCAGGTTTCCGACCGGCTGAACATCTGCATTTTCCATATTTCTTTTCTCAAGCTGCTCCTTTCGCGCTTTTCTACCCACCCGGCGGCGCTCTTCCATTGATTTTCGCACCCCCGGTCGCAACTCCTCCTGCGCCGCCTCCCATGGCCTCGTCTCCCAGGGTTTCGCTTCCCCCGGCTTGGGATGGATATTTTCCTGTCCGCGCAGCGTTGACTGTTTCGTGCCGGGCTCTTGGTACCCCCCCAAGCCCAGGCCACCCTCGTCCGTCGCCGCCGCCTGGGACGTCCACATCGCCAGAATGGCCAGCCCGGCCCATCTGTTACATCGTATTTTCATCGTATGTTGCCACCTCCTGCTGTTGGGTCAGCGGCTCTCGGCGGATTTCGATAATCGCCACTCGATGCCCGGCAAAGCCCGAAACCTACCTGTCGTTGCTGACCGTTATTGGTGTATCGATCATGTTCTCGTGGCCACTGGGATATACGATCTGCAAACCATCGGTTCGCGCCCAGGGCGTCATCACATGCGTTTTCCGCTCCCGTATGCTCATGATATGTTCGACGCGCAAACCGCGCAATACAAGCGCGTCAGCGATCAACGAACGGTGACAGCGCCACGGCACCGCTTCAGCACACATCAGCGCGCAAGGTCCGGAGGCGGTCATCGCCAAGACGATCTTAATGTTACCGGCGAAGTCAGGCGTTTGCATATAGTCCGCATAGCCGCGAAACGATGTGTTTCGCCAGCCTCCATTAATGGAGTCCTTGCGCGCATGCCTCAATCCACCAAGCCCCGGCAAGTGCCGATAATCGATGTTTGATGCGCGTAGAGCCGACGCCAGCGTTTCCTGGTTGAACTGCGGGTTCCGCCGCGAACGAGGTATGGTACGCACGTCGAGAAGGTGTGTGATCTCGTTTGCCATCAGCATGGCGACGAACACATCCAATGGATGTGTCGAATGGCCGATGGTATAGATGAGCGACGGGGGCTTCGATCCCTCTTTTTCCATACGTTCGGCTCTCCCTCGTCCAGTGTCGGCAGAACAGGGTCAATAGGATGAAGTCATAAGGCTATGACATTACGTCGCGATGCTCTTATGCCGTGCTGCCGGAAAAACATCAGCGAATATACCTGCTCCGCCAAAATAGAGATGTGCGTCGCGATGAGTCTAGCGGCGTGGTTATGGCATTCCCGGCGGCGCGGCAACGCACCCGAAGCGCGATGCGTTGAGTTTTACGTCCGATCGCGCCCAGGCGTTCTTCAGACGCGCTTCGATCAGTTCAGCCTGGTCTTTTTTGTCTTGCGCGCGCAATGCCTGCAACAGACCGTAAAGTGCCCACCCGGTGTTCCGATTGCGCCGCAAATCCTCCCAGTAAACGGTTTCGGCTTCCGCCGGATTCCCATATTCGAGCAGGATGGCACCAAGTGTCAGCCTTGGCGGGGATTGCCACTCCGGCGGCTCGGTGTAAACCAAGGCATCCTCAAGGCGGACCGCTCGCTCAAGATGAGAGATGGCCGCCTCAGACTGTCCTCGGGCAGCGGCAATTTCTCCCGCCAACACTTCGGGTCCGATTGCCAGCACTGCCCGAGCGGTATTCATCGACATGAGCGGATGATCCAGCGATGCATCCCTCATAATGCCGCGCAGCGCTTCCAGCTCCTGCTCCGCCTGCTGCAACTGCCGCGTGGCGGCAAAAGCCAGTCCGCGCGCATAATGCCAGGAGCCCCTCACGAACGCGTTTCCCCCCGCTGGTGCAGCTTCCTGGAGAATCTCGTTCCATTTCCCGAACCGCGCTAACGCCCAATACGGCACCACGCGGAACACCGCCGTTGGCGGAAATTCCGCAAGCGTCCGGTCGTCCACTGTACTCGCGACCTTGCGTGCGGACTCGATGGCAACACGGCTTTGACCCTCGGCCGTCGCAGCCGCCCAGAGAAAATGGATGTTGTGCGGAAAGTACACCACGGGGTACAGCCCCTTGGCGTGTTTCCGCTCCAGGTAGGCTTCGTCAGCCGCGACCGCCTTCTGATTGCTCTTTATTGCATCCGCATACCTGCCTACGCGCAAGTAAATGTGAGATGGCATATGCACGATATGGCCGGCGTCGGGCATCAGCGTGAGGAGCGTATCGGCCGCCTTTTCCGCTCGCTCAGGGGTCGCAGTCGGCTCGATCAGATGGATGTACATATGCAACGCTCCGGGGTGCCTGGGATGGCCACGCACCACTTCCTCGGTGATTGCGACAATTTCGGCCGTCCCTTCCATTGGATATCCGTCACGCATCCAATAACCCCAGGAGTTCAGGTCCATTGTTGACTCGACATAGAGCATGGCAATGTCCGGATCAGCCGGGAAACGCCGGTGCACCTCCCGCATCGCCTCAGCGTAGGCCTTATCATTCGCCTTGCGGCGTACCGCGTCGCCGCTATAACGCTTTTCAAGGGCGGCAATAAGCGCGCGCTCGCGCGGGGATGCTTTCTCCCCGAGAGAGGCTGCCTTGCGCACCAGCTCGAGAGCCGGCATTTCGTCCTTTGGCTCCATTGGCGCGTTGATATTCGGCCCAAGCACAAGCGCCTGGCCCCAGTATGCCATTGCAAGCGAGGGGTCCAGTCTTGCCGCTTCCCGGAATGCTTGCCCCGCCTCGGCATGATTGAATGCGTAGGAAAGGTTCAGTCCCTGGTTCATGAACTGCTGTGCCAGCTTGCTCCGCGTACTCACCGGAAATGTATGCGGACCCAGATTCAACAGCTGTGGTGGAGTCTGGTCATCCTGCCTCAGCCCGCTGCCGGAATTAGGCTGTCCGTGATGCTGATGGGCACCGCCGGAACGCCCGGTTTCCAGTGTGGGTTCGTGCGCCTGAACAGCATGAGCGAACACAGCGGCAGCAACTGCCCCCATTGCCGCCAACCGAGTTGCCATAAAACGGACGTCCTTGGTCTCCATCGATGTCACCTCATAATCCGGGTTCATGGCGCCGCTACCTGAAGACGCAATTCAGACAGGCGGGCAAGTCCAAAATGGATAAAAGCCAGCGCCGCCAGCACTGGGGCCACCAGATTTAAAAACGGAATAAATTGCATTAAACCGGTCAGCAACCCCAAGCCCCATAAGGAGGGGCGCTGAGCGGAAAATATTGCGCTCATTTCTTCCCTGCTGGCATGCTCCGCCAAGGCGTCATAACGGAACAGACGCTGGTTCAGATATGCTGTGGCGACGAAGGGAATAATGACACCCACGCCTATAACCCACAAGGGAATAGTAACCGCCCATATGGCAACAAAGATTCCGAGGGCGATCAAGGCGTTGATCACGCTGCCCACGAACCCGCCGCCTTGTTCACGTTTCAGATGGGGATAATCGCGGGTGGCGACCAAGCGAACCAGGGCAGGCATGGCGAATAAGGCGGTGATAACCAGTGCGGTAACGAAAACGAGCGGTACAAACAGGATCAGATGCGCGATGCCCTGAATCCCATACGCGATCCATCGCGGCTCGGCACCTTCAAGCCAGGTTTGGATACCAATTGCAGTGAGACCGCTGGCGATCCATACCGAGAAAGTATTCCAGAAGACCACGCCCAGAACCAACCATAACAGACCTGCCGTGAGAATAGGCCAAATGATGATCCACAGGACCTGAAACTGGAACATATCGCGAAATGCCCGCGAAACTGCTTCGAATACAGGTGTCACGCACGCTCCTTCACGGAATGATACGCAGCGAGGAGATCCGAGTGCTACCGATATGACTTGTAAGAGGTATTAAACAATATCAAACAATATGCCCGACCCTCGCAACGTGCACAAAAGCATCGAATGCTGCGGAGCATCACTGGATCCCGCTTTTGCACCGTGGATCGGTCTCGTAAGCGAAGGAATTGTACCAGGTGGTGCGCTCCCAGATTTCTTCGCATACCTCGCCGCAGATTCTGCGCTCGAAACCGCACATGCCTCCCAGCATGAACCGCGCGGTGTATGCCCCCGCTCCATCTCCACCTTTGAGTTCCAGAATAATCCGCTCTTTATCTTCGCTAACGTTTACCGCATGAGTATTGGTAAGATCCCTATAGAACTTCTCGGGAATCGGAAACGGCCGGCCCTCGATATGCACGCGCAAGGTTTCAGTAATAACTCGCGGTATACCGCTATCCATTCCCCACACACCCCCGTCCACCTCGCGGCACTCGCCGCTTTTGCAGCGCCGCTCCCGGAGGTTGATGTCGACTTTCTTGCCGGAGGGTAGCACGTGTGTTTTCTCATGCACGTAGGGTATTGCCCCCTCCATTTGCGCAAGGACGCATGAGGACCAGCCGAAACAACTGATAAGCAGCCATTTCAGCAAGCTCGACATGGCGCGCGTGCTAATGGGCGTCACCATGAACGTCAATATACCAACGCCATTTCCGGTTTCATGCTATTTCCATGAAGATTTTTTCCGTCGCGGACACCGCCTTCAGCTTTTCGAACAACCTGTCGAACGCCACCCTGCTCTGTCCGATAAAATCCCCGCTCTTCGTGTCGCCAACCAGGATGCATCCTTCCGTGTTCGCAGCCGTGTTTCCAGGATGTATCCTTATCCCTTCAAAATTCGGCACCTTTAAAAGGAGTGGAAGCGGCAGCTGAAACCGCTGCGAGAAACTGATAACCACTTCGTAGCGCCCGGCCGGTATGGCTGTCTTGCCCGCGATCTTTTCCGGCCTGACCTTGTCTTCCAAGGTATAGCACTCAAACTGACCGTTCACCGATAATTCGCCTATCGTGCTTTCGTCAGAAAAGTCGGTCCGCTTAATGCGCAGCTCCATTCCAGCTCTCCTCAATTAAAACAGTAACGCGCATACATCCTTTGCCCGGTTCCAGTGGACGCATGCAGCAAGCCAACCACGTCTATACGAAACCCAACACGGCAACGATTGCAGTCGGCCGCGTTCCGGCTCCACCGCGGGTATGACACGCATCCGCGGGACCTGAATCGGGGAAAGCCCAATGCCGCAGCAAAGGTTCCCGATTCAGCAACGCCTCCAGGTCGTGCCTTTTGCTGTGTCTTCAAGAATGATACTGGCACTCATCAACTCATTGCGAATACGGTCAGCCTCCCCGTAATCCTTGTTTGCGCGGGCAAGAAGGCGTTCCTGAATCATTTGTTCGATATGTTCAGGCGTAAATCCCGACTCCGCTGCCGTTCCAGCTTCCTGAAAGTATCGCTGCGGGTCATGCTGCAGCAGCCCCAGCACTCCGCCCAGCGCCTTCATTGATTTGATGGCTTTTGATGAAACCCGCTTATTGGCTTCATTGGCGAGGTCGAACAACACCGCGATGGCCTCGGAAGTATTGAAATCGTCGTTCATCGCTTCCCTGAAGCGTGCCGCATGCGGCTCATCCCAGTCAATTTCCCCTGGACCTTCACTTAGATCAAAACCTTTCAGCACGGTATAAAGCCGGTCGAGCGCTCGCCTGGCGTCTTCCAGATGGCGGTCGGAATAATTGAGGGGGCTGCGGTAATGCGCACGCAGAATAAAGAACCTCACTACCTCCGCCGGGAAGCGGGCAAGAATGTCGCGCACGGTAAAAAAGTTGCCCAGCGACTTTGACATCTTCTCGTCGTTGACGCGAACGAAACCGTTATGCATCCAATAATTGACGAAGGAATGATCATGCGCCCCCTCGCTCTGCGCAATTTCATTTTCATGATGTGGAAATTGCAGGTCCTGCCCCCCGCCATGAATATCGAAGTGATCACCCAGGTAATATTCGCTCATCGCGGAGCATTCAATATGCCACCCCGGACGACCCATGCCCCAAGGCGACTCCCATTGCGGCTCGCCCGGTTTTGCCGCCTTCCACAATACAAAGTCCAGCGGATCTTTTTTATAGGGATCGACCCCTACACGCTCCCCGGCGCGCAGATCGTCAAGCGATTTTCCCGAGAGTTTTCCATAACCGGGGAATTTGTGCACGGCGAAGTACACGTCGCCGTTGGCTGCCGTGTACGCGAGGCCTTTCTTCACCAGAATGCCAATCATGGCAATCATGCTGGCGATATGCCGCGTGGCCTGCGGCTCCCATGCGGGTGGCTCCACCCCAAGCGCAGCGGCATCCTCTTCCATCGCCTGAATGAACCGTCCCGTCAGCGCCTCTATGGGCTCGCCGTTCTCCTGCGCGCGCCGGATAATTTTATCGTCAATATCCGTGATATTGCGCACATACATAACGTCCAAACCACTCGCCCGCAACCAGCGTTGCACCATATCGAAAACCACCAGCATCCGGGCGTGCCCGAGATGGCAATAGTCATAAACGGTCATGCCGCAAACGTACATTTTGACCTTGCCGGGCTGCATGGGAATAAACTCCTGTTTTTCCCTGGCGAGCGAATTGTGGATTCTGAGCATGTGGCGAGATTGTGAATTGAACAGGCTTCTTGGTAGAATCGTGCAGATTCCAAGACGACTCAACAAGAACCGGAGAAGTATAGCATAATGAAAAGGCTCGATTTTCGCCGGGTAAACGCATCCATTGCGACCTGTATGATTGCTTCACTCGGACTGATGAGTCCGGTCGCGCTGGCCGATGAAAACGAGGAGGTCGCCAAGCTCTATCAACAAGGCAACCTGGTAAAAGCGCTGGAGCAGGCCGATGCCTATCTCGCCATCAAGCCCAAGGACGCCCAAATGCGCTTCAACAAGGGCCTGATTCTTACCGAGCAGAAAAAAACCGCCGACGCTATCAAGGTTTTTTCTTCCCTATCAGAGGATTATCCTGACCTGCCTGAGCCGTACAATAACCTTGCGGTGCTCTACGCAAGTCAGGGCCAGTACGAAAAAGCCAAGGGCGCGCTTGAGGCGGCGATACGCACCCACCCCAGCTATTCCACCGCCCATGAAAATCTGGGTGACATTTACGCAAAGATGGCCAGCCAAGCTTATGGCAAGGCTCTTCAACTGGATAACCGGAATGCTGCCGCACAAACGAAGCTCTCGATGATCAAGGACCTGTTTGCAACCAGACCCGGGAAAACCCAAACCGCGGCAACTCCTGCAACATCTGCCCGGACGGGTGAGTCGCGGGGGGAATCTTCAGAAAAGATTCCCGGGAAAACGCCGGAGAAGGCAGCCGTAAAAGCAGAACAAGCGGAAAAACCGGGGCCCGAGAAAACCACTGTCGAAAAACCCTCGGCTGAAAAACCCGCTGTTTCAGGTGATTCTTCTGAGATAATCAAGGTTGTGAATGCTTGGGCGAAGGCTTGGGCGGATAAAGATGTCACGGCATACCTGGCCTTTTATGCGACTGACTTCCGCGCGCCCGGCGGCGTATCGCGTGCATCGTGGGAGAAAGCCCGTCGCGAACGCATCTCCAAGCCAAAGTCCATCCACGTGGCAGTTGTCAATCCAAAGATCAACGTTCTCGATGACAACCATGCCAGAGTGACGTTCAAGCAATCCTATCATTCGGACGCGATCAAGAGTAATACGCTGAAAACGCTTGAGTTGATTAAAACAGGCGACACGTGGCTCATCAATCAAGAAAACATAGGGCGATGACAACACGGCGCATGACAGCCAGCTATCTGCTTGCCGCCCTCGTGGGCGCCTGCGTTACACTCGCGCCGGCCATGACGGACGCGTTTGCAAGCGATCGTCCAGCCTCCGCCGGTCCTTTGGCAACGGGACCGGAAGCGATGCTTGTCAAGAGCTTGCAGGAAATCGCAGATAGTCGCATAGATTCCGCCTTAAGCGGAATTGAGCAGGTTCTCCAGGCAAACCCGAACTTCCGGCTCGCTCATCTAATAAAAGGCGATATGCTGCTGGCTCGCACCCGCCCCATCAGCGACATGGGCGAAACTGCCGGAGTCGCTCAACAACAAATCAGTGACCTTCGGGATGAAGCGCGAGCGCGAGTGCAACGCCACCTTGAGCCAGTCCCGAGCGATAGGGTGCCCAAGTACCTCCTGCAAATGCAACCCGAACAGAAATATGCCGCCATCGCCGATACCGGCAAGTCCAGGCTGTATATATATCAGAATCTGGGCCGCAAGGTCCGCTATGTCGCCGATTATTACATCAGTAGCGGGAAAAACGGATCCCGGAAATTAAAGGAAGGAGATAAAAAAACTCCCATCGGCGTCTACTTCATTACAGCTAATGTTCCGCGCGAAAAGCTGACCGATTTTTATGGTGGGAAGGCATTTCCCATCAACTACCCCAACGAATGGGATAAACGGCATGGCCGTAGCGGCTATGGGATCTGGCTCCACGGCACCCCCTCGGATACGTTCAGCCGCGCGCCCCGCGCCAGTGATGGCTGCGTCGTGCTGTCGAACCAGGACCTGGACCGGCTTAGCGCCAAATTGCAGATTGGGATCACGCCCGTTATCATCAGCGACGGGATTGAATGGGTGAAGCCAACGGATGCGGAAATCATGCGTGAAAAGCTGGCACAGCACCTTGAAAATTGGCGACGGGATTGGGAAAGCGGGAACATTGAAGCTTACCTGAGGAACTACGGACGCGATTTTTCCAGCGGAAATCAGGGACTGGCTGAATGGGCGCAACACAAGCGTCAGGTCAACGCCACAAAAAACTGGATCAAGGTTGGAATCAGCAATATTGGAATGTTTCTCTATCCTGGAAGAGAAGACCTGGCAGTGGTGGATTTCGATCAGGAATACGCGAGCAATAACCTCTCGAACAAGATGAGAAAACGTCAATACTGGATGAAAGATCAGACCAAGGGCTCGTGGAAAATAATCTACGAAAGCGCCGCATAAGCCCATTCGTGAATTGCTGTCGTGCAGCATTCATACAAAAGATTTCCGGAACGCTGAATCGATTCGCTATTTTCCAACACCTTATCCAATAATCCTATTCCTGGCATCTTCCCATCATGCATATCTCCAGACTTCTCGCTATTGCTCTTGTTTGTTTCAGTGCCATCAGCCACGCCGCCAATCCTCAGGTTGAAATCAAAACCAATCTTGGCAATATCGTGCTTGAACTTTATCCCGACAAAGCCCCAAAGACTGTCGATAATTTCCTTCGCTACGTTAAAGACGGCCACTATCGCAACACAGTATTTCATCGCGTCATCCCTGGGTTCATGATTCAGGGTGGGGGCTTCGATAAAACCTTCGCCCAGAAGACGACTCGACAGCCGGTGGAGAACGAGGCGGCGAACGGACTCAGGAACGATGCCGGTACCATTGCAATGGCCCGCACTTCGGACCCGCATTCGGCCACCGCGCAATTTTTCATCAACGTCGCCAATAACACTTTCCTCAACTACACCTCACCCGACCCGCGAGGTTATGGCTATACCGTGTTCGGCAAAGTCATCCATGGAATGGACGTCGTCGAGAAGATCGCGGCTACGCCCACCGGGATGCGTGGACCCTTCCCAGCCGACGTACCCAAATCGGACATTGTCATCGAAGACATCAAACTTGTTGCGGCCGAATCACTTCCATCCTCCAACTCTTCCATGAAATAGGGACAAACATGATCAAGCTACATACCAATTACGGCGAAATTACCCTCGAGCTCGATAACGAAAAGGCCCCGATAACCGCGCAGAATTTCATTGACTATGTGAACAGCGGGCACTATGCCAATACGGTATTTCACCGCGTTATAGACGGATTCATGATCCAGGGGGGCGGGTTTGAGCCCGGCTTGGTGCAGAAACAGACGCGTGCTCCGATCCGGAACGAGGCGGCGAACGGCCTCAAAAATGACAAATACACTGTTGCCATGGCGCGTACCTCTGACGTCAACTCGGCCACCGCGCAGTTCTTCATCAATGTCGCGGACAATGATTTCCTTAACTACAGTTCGCCGACGCCACAGGGTTTCGGCTATTGCGTGTTCGGCAAAGTTGTGGAAGGAATGGACGTGGTGGATAAGATCAAGAAGGTGAGAACCGGTGATCGCGGCGGGCATCAAAACGTGCCGTTGGAAAATGTATTGTTGGAAAAAGCGGAAGTGATCGAGTAGAAATATTGTGGCGAACACCCTATTCGGAAAAAAAGGCGCTTCGCTTGGCTTGGCGGCCTTCCTGTTCCTGTCAGTCCCGATACTGCACGCGCTGCCTTTCGCTGACAGCGTCGTTAATTTTACCGGCGGTAGCGGTTTTGGGGTAGACGGAAGCGCCGCCGATGCTGAGAACGGTGAAGGGCTTTATTACTCTGGCGCGGTAACGGCATTGGACGGAATAATACTTTCTCTGGGAGGGGCGACAGGAACTCCGGGGACGATAACCATGCGATTTACTGGCGGGGAGATCATAGATGGAAGTGGACCGGATCTTCGACTCTACGACACGCACTTTTTTCTCGACGGCTTTAATTTAGATGTCAGTAGCGATGGAACCAGCTTCACGCATACCTTTTTCTTTGCTGGGGATGTAGGCGTATTCACCTGCTCGCCCTCATTTCCGTGCGTAACCGATGTGGATCTATCGGATTCAGGATTGAGTACCGCCAGTTATTTCAGAATAACAGCCGCCGGCAACAGTGCCCAAGGCTATCCCGAAGCTTACACACTGGATGCAGTGGAAGCGCTGAACTTTCGCCCTTATTCGATTTCCGAACCCGGAACGCTCGCTTTGCTTGGAATTGCTACCACGTGTCTCCTTCGCGTCCGTAGACGGAAAAGACGTCATGATTGAAAATAAACGCCGGGCGACTGAACAATGGTATGTGTTGATCCGCCAATATGACAAACAGGATCATGAGTCGGGGTATGATAAGAATTTTTTTCAAAGCACCTGAAGGGCACGAAACTCATGATGCTACTTCAGCGGACAATTATCGATAAATTACTCATTACCACGAGAAGCATTCCATCACAAGGGGAAAACACATGTTCGCGTTCCGAGTTTTAACATCTGTATCGATCAGTATTTGGTTGCTTGCGCTCGCGGGGTGCGCCACCACCACGAGCGGGGGCGCAGTTGGCGCAAACCGCTCTCAGCTGCTTCTTATATCGTCGGAGCAACTGGAACAAACAGCCGCTCTCGGTTACACCAAGCTCAAATCAGAGGCATCACAAAAAGGCGCGCTGAACAAGGATGAGAAGCTCCTGCAGCGCGTACAGACAATTGCCCGGCGCATCGAACCTCAAACAGCGGTATTTCGGAAGGATGCACCCGGCTGGAAATGGGAAGTGAATGTGATCGACAGCAATGAACTCAATGCGTTTTGCATGCCAGGCGGCAAAATCATGTTCTATTCGGGACTGGTCAACAGGCTTAAACTTACAGATGAGGAAATTGCGGTGGTGATGGGCCACGAGATTGCCCATGCCCTGCGCGAACATTCGCGCGAGCAGGTATCGCAGGCCATCGCCGCGCAGTCGGCACTCGGGCTTGGCACCGCTGTGTTCGGCCTCAGTCAGAATACCGCCACGCTTGCCGCTGTCGGCTACGACGCCCTGCTTGCCACTCATTTCAGCCGCAGCGATGAAGCCGAGGCGGATCGGATCGGTCTGGAACTGAGTGCACGCGCCGGGTACAACCCCCGCGCCGGGGTGACCCTGTGGCAGAAGATGATGAACGCGAAAAGCGGGGGAGAGCCGCCCGAATTTCTGAGCAGTCACCCGGCCGACTCAACGAGGGTGCAACAGGTGGAGTCGCTTCTGCCGGTGGTCATGCCGCTTTACGAAGCCGCCCGCCGTTGAACCTGCATCTCGGCAGGTTCATGCAATAACTCACAAACGGAGCCGGGTTATTTGATCACCCGGCCCAGCCTGGCGTTAGAACTTCCTATAAGCTTTGCCTGCTACTTGACCACTGTTACGGTCACGGAAGCAGAGGAAGTGTTGCCGGCAGCATCCCTCGCTACCGCCTGAAGGGTATGTGCCCCCGCCGCAACATTGCGAATATTCCAGTTGTAGCCCAATGTGCTGCCCGTTCCCATCGCCTTCAATACCCCGTCGACATAGAGACTGTGATTAATGCCTGCAGCACTGCTGTTGTCTGTCGCATTTACGCTGACCGCCACGTTGGTGCCCGATACATTTCCGGCGACGGGGTTGATGATCTTGACCGTGGGCGCAATCGTGTCCTTGGCAGGGACCACGGTTCCATTTGCCACGTTTACCGCCACCGGGTCGGATGCGTCGACATTGCCGACAGCATCATAGGCATAAGCAACGAGGTTTGCGATCCCGTCCGGGGAACCGGCTGAATCCCAGGTAAAGGCGAACGGAGCGGCGCTGTCGATGGCCACCGTATTGTTATTTACCCGTAACTCTACCCTGCTTACGCCAATATTGTCCGTAGCCGAAACGTTAACCGGTACCAGGCCAGATACCGTCTCATCCGGATAGGGGGATGAGATCGAGACAACGGGCGACTGAATATCGAGTGCCGGTGTCGCGGAAATAACAGCCTGGACCGCCCCGGCAGCGCTCACCCGGCCGTACCCGTAGTAGCGGTCGCGACCCATGTCCCCAAGATCAACGGCAGTGGAGAAGAGACGCTTTTCTATGTCCGTGTTCGGCAGTCCAGGATTCGCCGCCATCATGAGCGCCACAACCCCAGCCGTTAACGGACTGGCGAATGACGTGCCCGATACCGATCCGTAACCCCCGCCCCATGTCGTGGTTAGGATGCCCGCACCGGGTGCCGACACTGAAACAAAGCTTCCGTAGCTTGACCAGCTTGTTTTGAAGTCGTTGCCGTCTGTGGCAGATACTGCAATCAGGGTTGTGGTGGGCGCGTAACCTTGGTCAATTCCGTTATTCCCGGCGGCAACTACCACCAGACCACCCTTGTTCTTCATATATTGCGCGGCATTCTGGATGCTGGGGCTTCCCGCCACGCTGTCAAAGCTGACGTTGGCAATGCGCGCCTTATTGTCGGCCGCCCATGTCAGGCCCTTTGCGATCATGCTGATATAGGCGGAACCAGTAGTGCTCGAAACGCGAATAGGCATGATCCTGGACTGGCCTGCCACACCCGATACGCCAAGCGCATTATTCGTAATTGCTGCCGCCGTGCCCGCCACCTTCGTGCCATGACCGAATACGTCAGAGGTTAAGGAGTTGTTATCGTAGAAATTCCACCCGGCAACCATGCGCGATGAAAGGTCAGGATGCAACCCATCCACGCCCGAATCCAGAACGGCAATGATGACGCCTGCTCCCTGGGAATTGTCCCATGCGGACGATGCACCAATCTTGGGCAAATGCCAGGCACTGCCATATTGAGGATCGTTCGGCACGAAATCGGGCTCCACAAGATAGTCAAGTTCCGCAAACTTAAGATGCGGGTGGTGAGCCAGCCTTGCGGCAACCGCCTTTTCCGAGGCGTGTGCGGGCAAATCCACAATATACAAATCACTCTGACCAATTTTCCTCGCCTTGCCGCCGTGCTCCCCGAGAATTTTCGCCAGATCCTTCTCTGGAAGCCCGGCTTTCGGCATAACCAGTATCCGCCCCTCCGCCCAGGTCCTGCTACGGCCCACTCCCTGCCCCTTGTCTTCCGGCTCTGCAGCCGCCGAACCAACAAACAACAATCCTATCAATGCAGCAAGTAGAAATGGGATAACTTCGCGCACAACATGGTCAACGGGCTGGAATGCAAGTGCGCCAAGTCGCGCCGAAACTGAAACAGGGGCCTGCGACTCACTTTTTCGTAATAATTTATTTTTGATATTTTTGATATTCACCGCAGTTCCTCCTCGAGTTGGAAGGCCGGAACTGCGTGGACGCCTAGCGGCGATTATTACCGAAGATTCGAATGATTGCGGTAATAACCGACGATTCTCGTCCAATAGAACAATGGCGAGCGGCGTATCTGGCAGTCCTGCCGTCCTGGGGCGCTTGCCCGTTAGACCGATGACTTTGCGTCCCCCGCTTTCGCGGGATATGCCCTTTACAGATCAAAATTGCTGCCCCCAACTATACATGGATTATCAGCCTTGAATATTGGACTGAAGTACAACCCCAGCAATACCATCGGTATTACAGACAGCGGTTCAGGCACCCGATCTACATGTCGGGAATCTTTACACGAAAGTAAAGCCCCTACCCGTGTGGTAGGTAATTAACTGATGAGTATGACTAATTTAGGGTGGCATGGAAGTTGCTTATAGCAAGACGAGCAGATGAACAATATAAAAACGAAAAGCATCTGTTACCAAGTAGCTAAGACCAACAAAAAGGAAAAACCATGAACAAGCATTTAAAAAGAACAAAACTAGCAGGCGTACTGGCCGCTTTGGGATTTATCTCGCTCGTCGGGAACGCCAATGCCGCCCTGTTCCAAATCGATTTCACCAAGGCGGGTGCCTTTTCCGGCACTTCACCCACGCTCCCGTCCGACCCCAACGCGGTTTTCGCAAGGGCTATTTTCGATGACCACGGCAGCTCTGGCTCGGTAACCTTGACTATGAGCGTCTTGAATAACCTGTCTTCCGGCGCTTACGTAAATGACTGGTATTTTAATGTTAACTCGGCGCCTCTCACTGCGATTAACTTCGTCAGTGGGGTGGCGGCACCCACATCGGGTATTGACAATGGGTCGAATGCGTTTAAAGCCGACGGCACAGGCGGAAATTTCGATTTCGCTTTCCATTTCAATACCAGTAATCCAGGGCAGCTCGGCCAGGGCTTCTCTTCCGTATATACGCTTGTAGATGCAGGTATCACCGCCAATTCCTTTAATTCCATTTCGATATCGTCCCCGATCAACGCGGGGAATGGCGGGTATCTCAGCGCTATTCATGTGCAGGGCTACGGCAACAGCGTATGGATCGCGGGCGACCCAAGCGTTCCTCCGACCCAAGTACCCGAGCCGGCTTCGCTTGCTCTCATTGGCCTCGGCCTGCTCGGCATGGCAGCGTCGCGCCGCCGCTGGAAGTAACGGCATAGCAAAGCAAAAAACCCCGCTTGACCCGCGGGGTTTTAATTTTGCTGTCCGGTCGGCCTCTGTATCTTCTTCAGCTCCTCGAACAACGTCATTTACTGTTGAATCTCTTTACACTCGTTTTCGAGCGCCTACCCTCGGCGCAAGCCCTCCTAAGGGGCGCCCGATCTAGAAAAAGCTGGCGGCTTTCGCTGCTATCGCTCGGCCCCGCATTAATGTCCAATTTTCCAGCTCCCACTTCAGCGGTGCTAGGCTATTTTAATACCGTCACGTTCACTGACGCGGATGAAGTGTTGCCTGCCCTGTCTCTTGCGACGGTCCGGATGGTATGCACGCTACTTGAGACATTCTTTGGCCGCGTATTCCAGGCATAACTGAGGGTACTACCCGTCCCGCTGGCTAGCATTGCGCCATCTATGTAGACGTTTAGCGTGATCCCTGCAGCCCCCGCGTTGTCTGATGCGTTAATGGTAACTGTCACCCGTCCCAAGACATTTCCGGCGACGGGGTTGATGATCTTGACCGTGGGCGCAATCGTGTCCTTGGCAGGGACCACGGTTCCATTTGCCACGTTTACCGCCACCGGGTCGGATGCGTCGACATTGCCGACAGCATCATAGGCATAAGCAACGAGGTTTGCGATCCCGTCCGGGGAACCGGCTGAATCCCAGGTAAAGGCGAACGGAGCGGCGCTGTCGATGGCCACCGTATTGTTATTTACCCGTAACTCTACCCTGCTTACGCCAATATTGTCCGTAGCCGAAACGTTAACCGGTACCAGGCCAGATACCGTCTCATCCGGATAGGGGGATGAGATCGAGACAACGGGCGACTGAATATCGAGTGCCGGTGTCGCGGAAATAACAGCCTGGACCGCCCCGGCAGCGCTCACCCGGCCGTACCCGTAGTAGCGGTCGCGACCCATGTCCCCAAGATCAACGGCAGTGGAGAAGAGACGCTTTTCTATGTCCGTGTTCGGCAGTCCAGGATTCGCCGCCATCATGAGCGCCACAACCCCAGCCGTTAACGGACTGGCGAATGACGTGCCCGATACCGATCCGTAACCCCCGCCCCATGTCGTGGTTAGGATGCCCGCACCGGGTGCCGACACTGAAACAAAGCTTCCGTAGCTTGACCAGCTTGTTTTGAAGTCGTTGCCGTCTGTGGCAGATACTGCAATCAGGGTTGTGGTGGGCGCGTAACCTTGGTCAATTCCGTTATTCCCGGCGGCAACTACCACCAGACCACCCTTGTTCTTCATATATTGCGCGGCATTCTGGATGCTGGGGCTTCCCGCCACGCTGTCAAAGCTGACGTTGGCAATGCGCGCCTTATTGTCGGCCGCCCATGTCAGGCCCTTTGCGATCATGCTGATATAGGCGGAACCAGTAGTGCTCGAAACGCGAATAGGCATGATCCTGGACTGGCCTGCCACACCCGATACGCCAAGCGCATTATTCGTAATTGCTGCCGCCGTGCCCGCCACCTTCGTGCCATGACCGAATACGTCAGAGGTTAAGGAGTTGTTATCGTAGAAATTCCACCCGGCAACCATGCGCGATGAAAGGTCAGGATGCAACCCATCCACGCCCGAATCCAGAACGGCAATGATGACGCCTGCTCCCTGGGAATTGTCCCATGCGGACGATGCACCAATCTTGGGCAAATGCCAGGCACTGCCATATTGAGGATCGTTCGGCACGAAATCGGGCTCCACAAGATAGTCAAGTTCCGCAAACTTAAGATGCGGGTGGTGAGCCAGCCTTGCGGCAACCGCCTTTTCCGAGGCGTGTGCGGGCAAATCCACAATATACAAATCACTCTGACCAATTTTCCTCGCCTTGCCGCCGTGCTCCCCGAGAATTTTCGCCAGATCCTTCTCTGGAAGCCCGGCTTTCGGCATAACCAGTATCCGCCCCTCCGCCCAGGTCCTGCTACGGCCCACTCCCTGCCCCTTGTCTTCCGGGCCCCCCGCTGCCGAACAGAGCGGAAATAATCCCATGAAAGTGAAAAGAATTATTGCTCTGATACCGTAACGGGCTGGTCGCAAATCGCTCATAAGTTTTAACTTGGCGTGTGACGAGCGTGAGTCCAAACCTCTAGGCAGTTCTCTGTTGTTGATCTTCACTTCGATTCCTTTTTTTGTTATGTAAATACCATCCTGGCGCTCGGCGCTGGCATAAAAACCATAACGGCAGTTCCTTTTTTTCCTGAACGCGACGGATGGGTTTAATTCTGAAAAAACGCTTCCGGCCGACGTTTTTAGGCCATGTGGAACTAACTGATGAGCTTGCGCTTGTTAAGCATAATTCGTGCCAATTCTTAACTTCCTTTTTAACAAAGGATCTAAATAAAACAGGAATTGAATTTTGTTGCTGAATAGCTACAAGCTCAGCAGGTTTTAGAATAAACGATTAAGAAATAGAGTGTTATTGTGTCGTGGTAAAACGACAATGTAGACACCCAAGAAAGGAAGTGTGAGTGAATGCATTTCGGGGAATATGAGGCGCTCTAGAAGGGGAGAAAATGCGGGGCTTAACTTAGGTGGAAGGCGGTGTCATCGTCGTTTCGTTGTCGTCTCTGCCAGATTGCGATCAGCTTTGTCCGTTTCACCGACATGCTCCGCTTCGGGAGAGCTTCAATCCCTGCGCGTGCAAGCTCACTTGATTGCATTGGGACAAGCGAGCCAAACCATTACGAATGGTACTGCGGTGCGTATAAGGGGACTTAATACAGCCTATTCCGCGCCATGCTGACGAGAGCTTGAAGTAATAGTTGATGCTTGTACTGGTCTTTGTACGCATTGGCAACGCGTCCTTCGCAGTGCCAAGAGTGAAAAGCGGCGCTGTCGATCATGGTCGACCGCTTGACCCTAAGTTGAGGTGTCTGGGAAATAAGCTGCGATCTGCAGCAATAGCGCAAATACGCCGCTCAGCCAGGAAATCAGTCAGAGGAGCCGTACCCCTGCGGTATTCCTAAGCTGCTTGAGCCGCTGGCGATTCCTGCCATGGAGGAGGCGCGCGGGCAGTCGTGCCGGGATATGGCTGTTGCTGGTGATCACATCACATGCTGCCCAGCAACGGCTGCACATCGTTCAGCCCCTGATTAGACTGAGCTAATCCCCGGGTCAAATCCGCCTGGATATCCCGCGCAGCTTCCAACCCAACGGCAATTCGCAGCAACCCGTCCGTGATTCCTGCGGCGTCCCGGCTTTCCTGGCTGGTCCGCGCGTGCGTAGTGCTGGCGGGATGAGTCAGGGTGCTCTTGGTGTCGCCCAGGTTGGCGGTAATCGAAATCAAGCGTACGGAATCGACCACCCGCCATGCTGCTTCTTTGCCATTTTTCAACTCAAATGAAACGATTCCGCCCCCGGTCTTCTGTTGACGCTTGGCGAGTTCATGCTGCGGATGGGAGGTTAAGCCCGGATAATAAACTCTGGCGACGCCGGGCTGCGCTTCCAGCCAGCGGGCGACTTCCAGCGCATTAGCCGAGTGCGCCTCCATTCTTATTTTAAGTGTTTCCATCCCCTTCAGAATAACCCAGGCATTAAACGGACTTAAGCTTGGACCAGCGGTGCGCAGGAAGCTGAATACCCCTCCCATGACAACGTCACGCGTGCCAAGCACTGCCCCACCCAGCACCCTGCCCTGTCCCTCCAGGTATTTGGTAGCAGAGTGAATCACAATATCGGCGCCGAGTTCCAGCGGCCGTTGCAGTGCCGGCGAGCAGAAGCAATTGTCGACCGCCAGCAATGCGCCGGCTTTCTTCGCTACGGACGCAAGCGCCGCGATATCCGAGATTTCGGTGAGGGGGTTTGACGGCGTCTCCACGAACAGCAGTTTAGTGCCCGGCCTTACCGCCGCCTCCCACTCTGTAATATCGGTGGCGGAAACAAACGTCGTATCGATATTGAAACGCGTGAGGATATTACCGAACAGATTCACGGTGGAGCCGAACAGGCTGCGCGACGCGACGATGTGATCCCCGGCCGACAGCAGGCCCATCACGCAGGATAGAATCGCCGACATGCCCGAAGAAGTCGCGACGCAGGCTTCCGCTCCCTCCAGTGCGGCAAGGCGCTCTTCAAAGGCTGTTACGGTGGGATTGGTAAAGCGCGAGTAGATGTTTCCCGGTTCTGCCCCCGAAAAACGTGCGGCCGCCTGCGCGGCGCTGTCGAATACAAAGCTTGAGGTGAGATACAACGCCTCCGAGTGCTCATTGAATTGGCTGCGGTGAATACCGGTATGCAAGGCCAGCGTTTGCAGCTCGAAATCGTCAGACATGCCGCGATACTCCTTCAAATAAAAAAACCCGTTCAGCGCTCGCTAAGACGGGTTTTTCCCGCTTTAGCCGAATTTATAACGCGCCCGCAAGCTGAATATCAAATCGGCGCACAACTGTTACGCTACCCTGGATGGTTGAGTTTGTCAATCTTCAATGACGCTCCTATTCTGCCGAGACCAAATTCAAATCCAGTTGAGTACTAGATCCGGTACGCGACAATACCCCGCCCCCTGAACGCTGGGCTTCCAGAACGGCCAGGTACTCTGGGGTGACATCACCCGTGATGTAATGGCCGTCAAAACATGATGTTTCAAAATTGGCGATGACGGGGTTCAACCTGGACACGTCTTTTATGAGCGCGTCGAGCTCCTGAAAAACAAGATAATCCGCCCCGATTTCACTACGGATTTCGTCTTCATCTCGGCCGGTGGCAATCAGTTCCTGTCGCGTGGGCATGTCAATTCCATAAACATTGGGGAACCTCACGGGCGGGGCGGCAGAGGCGAAATATACCTTATTGGCGCCCGCCTCCTGCGCCATTTGCACGATTTCGCGACTGGTCGTGCCGCGCACGATGGAATCGTCCACCAGCAGCACGTTTTTCCCCCGGAATTCCACGCTCATGGCGTTTAGCTTCTGACGAACCGATTTTCGCCGCAGCTGTTGCCCTGGCATGATAAAGGTACGCCCGATATAGCGATTCTTGACGAAGCCTTCGCGAAAACTCACGCCCAGACGGTTCGCGAGCTGCAACGCGCTCGGACGGCTGGAATCCGGAATCGGGATGACCACATCGATATCCAGATGCCGCATGGTCGACGTGATCTTGTCCGCCAAGCTCTCGCCCATGTTAAGCCGCGTCTCATAGACCGAGATGCCGTCCATCATGGAATCGGGACGCGCCATGTAGACAAACTCGAAAATGCACGGATGGTGCACCGGCTTGGCTGCGCACTGTTTACTATAAAAATTACCGTTCTCATCGATAAATATCGCTTCCCCCGGCGCCACGTCACGGACCAGCTTAAACCCCAGGGTGTCGAGCGCTACGCTTTCGGAGGCCACAAGATACTCCGCCCCATGCTCGGTCTCGGCACAGCCGAATACCAATGGACGGATGCCGTATGGGTCGCGAAAAGCCAGCAATCCATAACCGGCAATCATCGCCACGACTGCGTAGGCGCCCCGACAGCGGCGGTGAACACCGGCCACCGCGTCGAAAATCGCGGCAGGATCGAGTTGGTGATTTTTCGTGCTCGTCTGAAGTTCGTGAGCCAGTACATTGAGTAGAACTTCGGAGTCGGAATTGGTGTTGACGTGACGCAAATCCTCTCGGAACAACTCCTCGTTGAGCCGCGCTGCGTTGGTAAGATTGCCGTTATGCCCGAGCACGATGCCGAACGGCGAATTAACGTAGAACGGTTGTGCTTCGGCTGGGGATTCGGAAGACCCGGCGGTGGGGTACCTCACATGCCCAATCCCGATATTACCCAGCAGCGCACGCATGTTGCGGGTGCGGAACACATCCCGGACCAGTCCGTTACCCTTGTGCATATGAAAAGTATTGCCTTGCGCGGTCACGATCCCAGCGGCATCCTGCCCGCGATGCTGAAGCACCAGTAACCCGTCGTATAGCAATTGGTTGACGGGCGTTTGTGCGACAAGACCCAGTATTCCACACATTATTTATACTCCGCGAAGATCGCCCGGATAAACGCTGCAAAAAATTGAAAGTAAAGCTTCTCTCATGCGGGCTGCCCGATGCTGACAAAGTAGTTTTTTTCGTATGCCACTACTTATCACTCGCGCTTTGACTTTACATAGTTGATGTGACGCGACAAATCCTGCGGCAACCAGGGGATGATCATCATCGCCACCATTTCAAGCGGACCGCTCAGCATGGCCTTTTTCCAGAAAGGCTCCTGCGGCACGGCGGTAAATCCCGCCGCCAGCACCACCAACAACACCACCAGCAGGCCGCGGGCAAAACCGAACAACGATCCCATAAACCGGTCCGCGAAACCGAGCCCCGCTGTCTTGACCAAAGCGGATATCAGCATCGTGAGCAAGCCCATTGCCAATAGGGCTGATAAGAATATCGAGGCAAACGCGAGCATGCCCCGGAACTGATCGCCAACAATTGCGGACGGCAGCATGGGCGCAAACGCTGCTGCAAATGAATTCGCCGCCATGAACGCAATGACCCAGCCCACCAGAGACAGCAGCTCGCGCACCACACCCCGTACTACGCTCAGCAAAATCGATAATACAAGTATGGCAAGAACCGCATAATCAAAGATAGTCATGCGCAACTAGCACCAATGACAAAACGCGATCCGCTCCTGTCCAGTATCGGCGATAAACAGCATGACCTCATCGTGCTATTTATCCGCCACCACCCCGCTGAATCCCAGCGTCTTCAGTTTTTCACGGGCGTTCTCAGCTTCCTCCCGGGAGCTAAACGGGCCAACGCGCACGCGCGTAATATCGCCCTTCCCTACGCCCTTCTCCACGTTTTTGTCCAATCCCCGTTCAGCTTTGATGGTTTCAGTATAGGCTTCCGCGCTGAGAATCGAAGCAACATCCTTCGCTCTCAGGCTCTGCAGCTTTTGAGTGGCCTTTGCCGGATCAGTGAACGCGCCCAATTGCACGACGAACAATTCGGAATTGACAGGTGATGCCGTTCCCCTTGCGCTTCCAGCCACGTTGCTCGAGGCTAGCCTGGATCCTGTTTCCGCGGTGGCGGCGCCGTGCGGCTTTTCGATAGCCTCTTTTAGAGGCGCGGCCGACTTGCCTGAGGATTGTGGCGCCGCCTGATCTGGCGCCTGATTTTGCGCCTCATTTGCGGCCCGTATTCCACTGACGTCGGTATCAGGAGTGGCCCGGCCAGACGTTCGGCCAGATGCCTCGGATCCAGGCCCGAGCTCATCGACAGCATCCTCCGAGGGAATGCGAATATCAATTTCCTCGATGCGCTGCTCGGGTTTACTATCGAGCACCATCGGCAAAATAACCACGGCGGCGATAACGAGGGTGATCGACCCGACCAGGCGTCTCCGCGCGCGCTTCCTGAGCTGGGTTTCTTCTTCGTTGACGGTCTTTGCCACGTGAATCCTGCCTAACTGCACACAATCGTTTTATGGCATTGTAATGCTTCGGCCACGGTGTGGAACGAGCCGAAAACGCAAATTCTATCATTTATACCCGCCTGCTCACAGGCGTAGCTGTATGCCTCGGAAGGAGAGGGAAAGCAACGTATGGTTTCGCTTCCCGCTCCCCTATCTTCCTGCTCTTGCGCTTCCCCTTCCGCTTGCCCGTCCCGCGGTATCACGCCCGCTGCTCCCAGCGCATGCACGACTTCATCAGCCGAAGCGCCGCGAGGCGCCTTTATACCAGCCACCAGCCAGACATCCACTTTCGGCGCAACGGCGCGCGCCACGGCGGCGATATCTTTATCCTTGAGCATGGCGAACACCGCATAGGTTTTATGAAAGCGGCCCATGCTATCAAGACATTCCGCCAGGACCGATGCCGCACCAGGATTATGCGCCACATCGAGGATAGTGACCGGACGTCCCGGTAAAACCTGGAACCGGCCAGGCCACGCCACATCGAGCAATCCGCGGCGTATGTCGCCCATGGTGACCGGTAGCGGGTACCTCATCGCATCCAGTGCCGCCAGGCAGGCGCTGGCGTTACGCAACTGATGCGCGCCGCGTAGGGCCGGGTATGGGAGGGAATGGCGCTTTCCCCCGCTTCCCCAGAAACTCCACCCGTTCGTATCCGTGGAGTAGCCAAAGTGTTCGCCGATATGGGATAGCTCCGCGCCAATCGCATCCGCGTGTAGACCGACAGCAGCGGGCATAGCCGGCTCGGAGCAGATCGCAGCCTTCCCTGTGCGGAAGATCCCCGCCTTCTCGAACCCGATCATTTCCCGGGTGTCACCCAGATAATCCATGTGATCGAAATCAACGCTGGTTAGAACGGCACAGTTGGCATCGAAAATATTTACTGCGTCCAAGCGTCCCCCCAATCCTACCTCCAGAATTGCCACATCCACCGCAGCCTGGACGAACAGCTGCATCGCCGCCAGCGTACCAAACTCGAAATAAGTCAGGGAAAGACCCGAGCGAATGCGGGCGGACTCGACAGCTTGGAACGCATCGCATAATTCGGAATCGCTCGCTTCCCTGCGGCCGATCCGCACCCGCTCGTTATAACGCAGTAAATGCGGCGAAGTGTAACAGCCGACGCGATATCCGGCATGGCTCAGAATGGCCTCCAGCATAATGCACGTCGATCCCTTGCCGTTGGTGCCGCCCACCGTGATGATGGGAAACGTCGGCGCAAGACCAAGCTCAGCCCATACCTTGCTTGCGCGCTCCAGCCCCATCTCGATTGTGCTGGGATGGAGTTGCTCAAGCCGCAGCAGCCAATCGGAAAGCATGCGTGATTCAGAATGGATCTTGTTCGCTGCCATGCGCTCTGAAGAAAAAAAACGGGTTTTAAGGGGTGAACCGGAAATCCGGCTTCAGTCAGGCTGGCTTTCGGGCTGACTACGAAGCGCGCGACAGCAACGTGCACAGGTTGGCGATCTTGTCCCGCATGCGCCTGCGGTCTACGATCATGTCGATGGCCCCGTGTTCGAGCAGGAATTCCGCGCGTTGAAAGCCTTCGGGCAGAGTTTGTCGCACCGTCTGCTCGATAACGCGCGGCCCCGCGAAACCGATCAGCGCACCCGGTTCGGCAATTACCACATCACCGATGAAGGCAAAGCTGGCCGACACGCCACCCATGGTAGGGTCAGTCAGGACGGAAATAAAAGGAAGTCCCTCCTGGCTCAACTGTGTAAGCGCCGCCGTTGTCTTGGCCATTTGCATGAGCGACAGCAGTCCTTCCTGCATGCGAGCGCCGCCACTTGCCGTGAAGCACACGAAAGCCAGGCGTTGCTCTACGCAGGCCTGAACACCGCGTACGAAGCGCTCGCCGACAACCGAGCCCATCGATCCGCCCATAAAACCGAATTCAAACGCCGCCGCCACCATCGGTACGGCTTTAACGCTCCCTTGCATCACCACCAGCGCGTCGTCCTCATCAGTGTCTCTTTTCGCCTCCGTCAACCGATCGACATAACGCTTGCTGTCCTTGAATTTAAGTGGGTCCACAGATTGCACTTCGGGGCCGATCTCATACCGGCCCTCGGCATCGAGAAATAAATCGAGGCGCACGCGGGCGGAAATACGGTTATGGTGGTTGCACTTGGGGCAGACGTTAAGATTATTTCCCAGATCCGAGTAGTACAGAACAGCGTCGCATGAAGCGCATTTGCTCCACAACCCCTCAGGCACGGCCTTTTTTTCGCCGCCGGTTTCCTTGCGTTTGATTTTAGGCGGCAGCAGTTTCTGAAACCAGCTCATACGTGTTCGAGGGAAATCAGGTGGACTGTCATTTAGTTCTGGCTTCGTCTATGGCGTTGCGCAGCGTTTTGACCAGGCCATGCACATTGGCTAGCATCTCCGCGCGTGGTGAGTTTTCTATTTCCTCAATGATGCGGCTCCCCACCACGACCGCATCGGCCAGTTCTGCCACTGCTTTGGCGGTGGTGCCATCGCGAATGCCGAAACCGACACCGATGGGAATCGAAATAGACGAACGCAACAGCGCCAGCTTATTGGCAACATCGCTCAGGTCAAGATTGAACGAGCCGGTAACACCTTTCAGCGAAACGTAATAAACATATCCCTGCGCCATCTTTGCCACTTCTTCGATACGCGCCTGAGGAGTAGTGGGAGAAAGCAGAAAGATTGCGTCGATCTGCTGGCTTCTGAGAAATTCGACCCACTCTGCAGACTCTTCCGGGGGGTAATCCACCGTCAACACCCCATCTATGCCACACTCCTTCGCGCGCGTGGCGAATGCCCCATATCCCATTGCCTCTATTGGGTTGGCATAACCCATCAGCACGACGGGCGTGGTGGGGTCGCTTTGCCTGAATTCCATGACCATGGACAGCACGTCCTTCAAACCGACGTGGTGCTTCAACGCCCGTTCCGATGACCGCTGTATCGTGGGACCATCCGCCATCGGATCGGAAAATGGCACTCCCAGCTCGATTATATCCGCCCCCGCCATTACCAGCTCGTGCATTAGCGGAACCAACATTGCCGGTTCAGGGTCGCCGGCAGTAATAAATGGAATGAGCGCCTTTCTGTTTTGACGGCGAAGCTCGTCGAATACGGTAGCAATACGGGACATGAAGGGGAAGTCGGTTATAAAGCGATATCGGATGCCTGGGCCACAGTGCCCATGTCCTTGTCACCTCGGCCGGAAAGGTTCACCAGCAGCAACTGATCAGTGGCAAGTTGCGGCGCAAGCTGGGCGGCATAGGCGAGTGCATGGCTGGATTCCAGCGCAGGAATGATGCCTTCGTAATGGCACAGGGCATGAAATGCCTCAAGGGCCTGATCATCGGTTATGCCGACATACTCCGCGCGATTGCTGTCCTTGAGCCACGCGTGCTCGGGACCCACGCCGGGGTAATCAAGACCAGCAGAGATCGAGTGCGTCTCGATAATCTGCCCATTCTCATCCTGGATCAGATAAGTGCGATTGCCGTGTAGCACGCCAGGCCTCCCTGTTGTGAGGGTCGCAGCGTGCTCCCCGGTCTCGATCCCCCTCCCCGCCGCTTCCACGCCGATCATGCGGATATTGCTATCCAGGTAGGGATAAAAGAGCCCAATGGCGTTGGACCCGCCGCCTACGCAGGCGATCAGGACATCCGGCTGGCGACCGTATTCTTCCTGCATTTGTCCGATCGCTTCCCGTCCGATAATCGCCTGGAAATCCCGCACCATCATGGGATAGGGATGGGGCCCCGCCACTGTCCCGATGATATAGAACGTATCCTCGACGTTGGTCACCCAGTCGCGCATGGCCTCGTTGAGCGCATCCTTCAATGTCTTGGAGCCCGATTCGACCGGTATGACCGTGGCTCCAAGCAGCTTCATCCGGTAAACATTGGCAGCCTGCCGCTCTACATCCACCGAGCCCATGTAAACGACACACTCCATTCCATAGCGGGCGGCCACCGTGGCGCTGGCCACACCATGCTGACCCGCGCCGGTCTCGGCGATTACCCGCGATTTTCCCATCCGCCGCGCCAGCAGGGCCTGTCCGATGGCGTTATTGATTTTATGCGCGCCGGTGTGATTCAGGTCTTCCCGTTTTAGTAGAATCTGAGCGCCGCCTAAATGGTCCGACCATCTTTTTGCGTGATAAATGGGACTGGGCCGGCCCACGTAGTGCTTCAATTCGTAAGCAAACTCCGCCTGGAAGCTGGCATCGTTGCGAAAATGCTCATATTGACCGCGTAACTCGTCCAACGCCGAAATCAATGTTTCCGCCACAAATACGCCGCCATATGGACCGAAGTGGCCATATTTATCGGGAAAATCATAAACGTTCACTGTTTCGAACTCCTCGCATGAGCGCAGCAATTTTGTCGGCGTCTTTGATGCCTTTGGCGACTTCCACTCCACTGGATACATCCACAGCCCAAGGCCCGGTGCGCTCGATCGCTTCCGCAACGTTACCGGGATGCAGTCCGCCGGACAGAATCAGCGGCAGGGGTAACGTCTGCGGAATCAAGCCCCAGTCGAACGCATGCCCTGTCCCGCCAGGCTCGCCTGCGACATAAGTATCCAGCAGCAGCCCGCTAGCCCCCTTGTAAAAGGTTGCGTATTGTAGCAAATCTAGCCCCGCCCTGACGCGTACCGCCTTTATATAAGGCAGGGGGAATTGCCGACAAAATGCCGGTGGCTCATCCCCATGGAATTGAAGTAGATCCAACCCGGCCAAAGAAGAAGTTTTCCGCACCCAATCCGGGTCCGGATCGACGTAGACACCGACCTTGACAAGGAATGGGGGTAGCGCCGCGATAATATCCTTTGCTTTCTCTGCCGTGATATAGCGCGCGCTGCGCTGCGAGAAAACAAACCCCACCGCATTCGCGCCATAGTGGGCCGCTGCCAGAGCATCCTCAACCCGCGTAATACCGCAAATTTTAACCCGCGTCGCCATCGTAATAGTCGTTTGGTTTTCTGTCGGTTCCAATAATTCCATTATCCGCAACCGTCATCACCCAGCTCGGACCTGGGCCTTTGACAGATCCTTGGCATCCTTCAACAGGCCTCAGCCACAAGCTGTGCGGCCCTCTAGGTACGGCAGCAGACAGCGGTTCATGCGAGGAATCGGTAAAGCTCGGCAGGTTCCATTTCGCATCGTAGCGGACCCCCGCCAAGTATAACCCGGTAGCAGAAAACGTCGGCGCGGCCGCGGCGCGATTGCGTCCCTCCAGCAGCGCCTTAATCCATGCCGGCGGGTGTTTGCCCTTACCGACGTAGACGAGGCAACCGATAATGTTTCTCACCATATGATGTAAAAAGGCGTTGGCTCGAATTTCAAATAGAATAATGTCACCTCGCCGCGAGATGTCCAGTTTCGTCAGGTGGCGTACGGGAGATATGGCCTGGCACTCTGCAGCTCTGAAGGCGCTGAAGTCGTGCTCACCGACCAGCATCTGGGCCGCAACGCGCATGGACTCGAGATCGAGCGGTCCGTGAAACCATCCGATACTGCCGTGGCCAAGCCCTGGTCGGACGGGGCGATTCAATAACACATACCGGTAGCAGCGTTCAATGGCAGAATAGCGGGCATGGAACGCATCGGATATCTGTGATGCCCATAACACCGCGATGCTATCGGGCAACAGCGCATTGACACCTCGTATCCAGGCGCTGGCGGGGCGCTGTGCCTGCGTATCGAAATGCAGCACCTGATACAAGGCATGAACGCCAGCGTCGGTACGCCCTGCCGCGATAACGCGAATATTGCCGCCCGCGATTACCGATAACGCTGCTTCCACGGCATCCTGCACCGAATCCCGTGATTGCTGGCTTTGCCAACCACGAAAACCGCTGCCATCATACTCCAGCACAAGCGCGATTCTCATCGCCGCGGTGACCACCCTGCATCGTGATCCCGGCGCAAAAAGGATGAAATAGTGGTGTGCAACGACCGCCCCAAGTTCTAAAGATTCGCCAATATTTGTCGCGCACGCTCCCGCTGCCCCGCGTCGCCATTGCGAATCACTTCCCGCAGAACTTGCAACGCCGCATTCCGGTCTCCCATTTCCTGATACGCCCTGGCCAGATCGAGCTGTGAAAGCATCTCACGCCCCCGAGACCTCCTTTCGTGCAAGCGACGTCCCCGAAGATAAGTATAAGGATATGCGGAGGAGACGTTTTTGTTTAAATCAATTCCAGGCGGAGGGACCTCTGTCGCCGAGCCAGATCTGGATGGCGGAGATGCGTCCCCCGATGAGCCGGAAAACAGGGGGGATACTTTCATCTTCGTCTTCAGACTTCGCTCATGTTCCGAGGTGGTTTCCCGTGAAATCGGGGAAAGGGGCTCAGTTTTCGCATCTCGCGTATCCTGATCGCTGCACGTTCGCGCCTCGGTTGCACCCGCTACTCGCTCAGTAGAAAAAGCGGCATGCGTCTCGTGCTTGGCGACAGTGGAAGGTACGCGTGCGGCCGCCGCGGCTGAAGAATCCAACATAGGAGATATGACGTTTCCGCCCGCCGCGTGGTCCGCCTTCTTCGACCTTCGCACAATGGAGGTGCCGACAACACCAGCAATCAGAAGCGCGAGCGTCCCGCCGAGAACGTCAACGTTCGTCATCAACCGATCGATAATTGGCCGCATCATCTGGGCTAGGTCCAGAAAACCAGCCTCGGGTTCTGGCGGGTTCACCGAAAACAAAGCGGCTTGCGCGGATTTTGCGACTGCCACCGGCTCATCCGCTGCCTCATAAAGCTGCCCGGCTCCTTCTGGATGATTTGTTTCGCTCTGTGTGAGCGCTGGTGGGGTGGTTAGCGACTGAGGAACGACGGCGAGTGGCGAAATCGCCTTTCCCGGCGTAAGCGTCACTGCCTGTTCTTCCATTTCCGCCCGGGCCGGATTTTCTTGCTCGAGCGGACGCCCCATGTTCGAGATATCTTTCTCAAGCGACGCAATGCGCTCGCCGTCTCCGCGAGGAAAACCACTTTTGCCAGTTGCATCCTCGTCTACCTCGCGGAGGGTGGGCTGAGTACCTGCATCTCTTCCCCTCCCGCGAACACTCGCGCTGACCCCTTCTTCACTGCCGGCATGCTGTGGCTCCACCGCTTTAGAGCGCTGCAGCGCTTCCTGCCCCGCCTCCTTCTCTTTACCCAATAGGCGGTCTGCGTTCGCTGCGGGCGCGATCTTTCCCGTTACTGTCTGTTTCAACGCTTCCTCGTTCGCACTACCCTTCGCGACTGGAAATCCAGATCGCTCCCAGCCTGAAGCATCCTGCGTTTTTCCAGAAAGCAATTGAAACTCTTCCAAAACGGCCGGGGCAGTTCCAGTTGGCTGCGGGGCGTGCATTAGTCCAGCGCCACCCGGTGGTGCGAGCACAATCACATACTCGCGCATCAGGCGTCCCGAGGGCCAACTCAGCTCGACCAGCAAGTTAAGCCACGGTTCGGTGACGGGCTGCGAAGAAACAATCCTGACATAGGGTTGTCCGTCCGAACGGGCTTCGACACTTGCTCGAAAAGTTGCGAGCAACGGCAAGTAATCAATATTTGCCTGACGAAAAAATTGCTGGGACGCAAGGCCCGCCGTTAGCCCGGGCTTTTCCTCATCCTTGACCGCGACCAGCTCGATTTCCGCCTCGAACGGCTGTCCCAACGCTGAAGTCGGGGTAAACTTTCCCAAGCCGGCCGTCCATCCGGTTCCGGAGGCCATAAGTACGAACGAAAGCGCACAAGCTGTTGCAAACGTGTAAACAAAATTCCCATGCAGCGGGGTGCCGGGAAAAGTGCCTTGCCGCCTGCGTGGGATGCCCACACGGCTTGGCGCGACCCTTCTTTGACACAAGGCCGTTCTCGCAAGTGCCCGGGTCTTACTCAGGAATTCCGCAACTGGCTTTCGCACGGCTACATTCTCGCGAAAGAAAAAGTAACGTCATAAAGGAATGACGGGAATGAAACTGGGATAGGACAACATTATGGAGGAGGAGCTTCGCGGAAGTCTTTATTGCGTCTTGCAAAGGAATAGCGTTACCCTGCCTGGTTCTCAGGCTTGCACGAGGAGTCTCAGCATCCTTCGCAATGGTTCTGCCGCCCCCCACAACAACTGGTCTCCGACAGTGAAGGCTGAAAGATACTCGCCCCCCATGGCAAGCTTCCGCAACCGCCCCACGGGGATTGCCAATGACCCCGTAACCGCAGCTGGCGTCAACTCCCTCAACGTACTCTCTCGGTCGTTGGGAACAACTTTCACCCAACTGTTGGAAGCGGAGAGAATATCCTCGATCTCGTCCAGCGGCACATCCTTCTTCAACTTGATCGTCAATGCCTGACTGTGGCAGCGCATGGCGCCCACGCGAACGCAGATTCCATCCACTGGAACTAGATGATCGGAGCGGCCTAGAATCTTGTTTGTCTCCGATTGGCCTTTCCATTCCTCGCGCGTCTGCCCATTGTCAAGACCCCTGTCTATCCATGGGATAAGACTGCCCGCCAGCGGCACGCCAAAATTCTCAGTCGGAAAACTGACGTCGCGCAGTGTCCCCGCGACTTCCCGGTCGATATCGAGGATCCCCGCGGCCGGATCGTCCAGCAGGTTTTTCGCCACCCGGTGGGCTTCGCCCATCTGCAGCAATAACTCGCGCATGTTCTGAGCTCCAGCACCGGAAGCGGCCTGATAAGTCATGGCGCTCATCCATTCCACCATGTCTTCTTCGAACAATCCGCCCACCGCCATCAGCATCAGGCTAACGGTGCAATTTCCGCCAATATAGTTTTTTACATCATCGTGCAGCGCCTGCTCGATAACCGGCAAATTGACCGGGTCGAGAATAATGATCGCGTCCTTTCCCATACGCAACGTCGAGGCGGCGTCGATCCAGTAACCGTTCCAGCCCGCCTGCCGCAACTTGGGAAATACTTCGCTGGTATAGTCGCCCCCCTGGCAGGAAACAAGGATATCCATCGCCTTGAGCTCGTCTATATTGTGCGCGTCCTTCAGTGGCGGAGTTTCCTGCCCGATATCCGGACCCTTGCCACCCTTCTGCGAGGTGGTGAAAAAGATCGGCTCTACCAGCGCAAAATCGTTTTCTTCGCGCATCCGCTGCATGAGCACCGAGCCCACCATGCCGCGCCAGCCAATAAACCCAACTTGTCTCATCGTTCGTCCTGTTCGTCCTCTATCCAGGCCCAGGAAGGGCGGGATCTTTCCTACCCGTCTATCTATAAATTTGCCAGAACCGCATCGCCCATCGCTGCGGTGCCAATTCTTTTCATTCCGGGCTCATCGATATCCGCAGTTCGGTAGCCTTGCGCCAACACCGCTTTTACAGCATCTTCTATCCGGGATGCCGCGACCTCCAGATCGAATGTGTAGCGCAGCATCATCGCCACCGACAATATCGTCGCCAAGGGATTGGCTACATCTTTTCCGGCGATGTCCGGGGCTGACCCGTGAATCGGTTCGTAAAGGCCCTTGCTTCTTTCGTCCAGCGATGCCGACGGCAGCATTCCGATCGAGCCCGTCAACATCGACGCCTCATCCGATAAAATATCCCCGAACATGTTGCCGGTCACCATCACATCAAACTGGCGCGGGTTGCGCACCAGCTGCATCGCGGCATTATCCACCAGCATGTGCGAGAGTTCCACATCGGGATACTCCGGCGCGGTCTCGGTCACGACATCGCGCCACAACTGGGTGCATTCCAGCACATTCATCTTGTCCACCGAGCAAAGCCTCCGATTACGCTTGCGCGCGGCCTGAAACGCCACCCGCGCAATTCTGCGTATTTCCGCTTCGCTGTATACCATCGTATTGTACCCAACGCGCTGGCCCTCGCGCTGCTCAATCCCGCGCGGCTCGCCAAAGTAGATGTCTCCGGTCAGTTCGCGCACGATAAGAATGTCCAGCCCGGCCACGACTTCAGGCTTTAGCGTGGACGCATTGGCAAGTTCCGGGTACAGCGTTGCGGGGCGCAGATTGGCAAACAGATTTAGCGCCTTGCGTATACCGAGCAACCCTCGTTCGGGCCTGAGCTGCCGCGGCAGCGCATCGTATTGGGGGCCTCCTACTGCGCCGAGAATCACCGCATCAGCATCGGCAACAAGCTTGCGTGTCGCTTCAGGAAAAGGCTCTCCCGCGGCATCCACCGCGCAACCGCCTAATAGCCCATGCTCCAGCTCGAATTCCAACCCGTCGCTCCTCAGCGCTTCCAGGACTCGTACGGCTTGAGCGACAATCTCCGGACCTATGCCATCGCCGGACAGGACCGCAATCTTCATAAAAACTTTTCCATCCGGTGAACTGGCGCGTCATCCAAACAACCACGGCTGCGTCGCGCGATGCCTGTTCTCAAATTCCTTGATCCTGTCAGCATGCTGCAAGGTCAGGCCGATTTCATCCACTCCGTTCAACAGACACTGCTTGCGAAATGGATCAATATCGAAAAAGAATGACACCCCACCCGGTGTCATCACTGACTGGTTCTCCAGATTAACAATCAGCCGATAGCCGTCGTTTGCCTGGAGTTCACGAAAGAGCTGGTCCACCGTGGCTGCGTCGAGCACAATAGGCAACAGACCGATCTTGAAACAGTTGTTGAAAAATATATCGGCGAAACTGGGGGCGATGATGGCATCAAAGCCATAGTCCTGAAGCGCCCAGGGCGCATGCTCCCGGCTTGAGCCACAACCGAAATTGGAGCGCGCGAGCAATATTTGCGCACCGCGGTAACGAGGCAGGTTAAGTACAAAATCGGGATTGAGCTTACGCTGGCTCGAATCCATCCCTGGTTCGCCGTGGTCCAGGTACCGCCACTCGTCAAAAAGATTCTGCCCGAAACCAGACCGCTTGATGGACTTCAGAAACTGCTTCGGAATGATGGCGTCAGTATCGACATTGGCACGATCCAGTGGCGCCACCAAACCGTCGCAGAAAGTAAATTTTTTCACAACGGAATAACTCTGGTTCCTATTTTGCCTGCCTCTCCACCGCCCCACCCACGCTCTGAACATCTTTGCCCATACCTGCGAAGGTGTTACATCCGGACAAACCAAAAACGGCAATCAAGGCAACCACTACCGGCAGTATTTTCATCATAACCCCCTTTTTTTTAATAAGTGAACAGAACCAATCTTTGTTGGGCTTGCGTTGGGTCGCGTCGATTCCCGGCTCGGTGTGATCCAGATACCGCCACTCGTCAAAAAGATTCTGTCCAAAACCAGACCGCTTGATGGATTTGAGAAACTGCTTGGGAATGATGGCCGTTGGTATCGACATTCGCGCGATCGAACGCGCCACCAAACCGTCGCAGAGAGTAAAATTTCTTCATTAGCGAGTTAAATTTCAGATCTATTTCGCCGTTTCCTCTACTGCCTTACCACCGCTTTGAATATCTTTGCCCATACCTGCGAAGGTGTTACACCCGGACAAACCAAAAACAGCAATCAAGGCAACTATTACCGGCAGCATTTTCATCAAAACCCCCTTTTTATAGTAAAAAACAAGACCCATTTTGTTGCCTCTTCA
>JADMIO010987907.1_pt1 | contig 57022 bp, 48 predicted proteins | sample 8958161 | NCBI WGS metagenome assembly JADMIO01 (sample SAMN16585339, study PRJNA669376) | soil metagenome | isolation source: Crop rotation soil | place: USA: Cullars Rotation, Alabama | collected 2011 | reverse complement strand
GCCGCGACTTCAAGTCACGTGAATTCCAAGCTTCGGATCCCACTGTGCTGGAAAGGGGCGGGATGGGCGGACGCGGCATGCTGGCCGAATACGTCGTGCTGGAAGAAGACGGCGTCGTGCCCCTGCCCGACCACTTGAGTTTTGAAGAGGGCGCGACGCTGCCGTGCGCGGGGCTGACGGCCTGGAACGCGCTGGTCACGCAAGGGCACATCAAGGCCGGCGACACGGTGCTGATTCAAGGCACGGGCGGCGTTTCGATCTTCGCGCTGCAGTTCGCGCGGATGAACGGCGCGCGCGTCATCGCCACCTCCAGCCACGACGAAAAGCTGCAACGCGCGATGGACATGGGCGCGTCGGACGGCATTAATTACAAAACCAATCCCGACTGGGACAAGGCGGCCAGGGACCTGACCGGGGGCCTAGGCGTGGACCACGTCGTCGAAGTCGGCGGCGCGGGCACGTTTGAACGCTCGCTGCGCGCGGTGCGCGTCGGCGGGGTTGTCAGCGTCATCGGCGTGCTCAGCAGCGGCGCGGGCGTCAACCCGGTGCATATTCTGATGAAGAGCACGCGCGTGCAGGGCATCTTCGTCGGCAGCCGCGAAATGTTCGAGGCGATGAACCGCGCCATCTCGCAGCACCAGATGAAGCCCGTCGTGGACCGCGTCTTTCCTTTCGAGGAAGCCAGGCAGGCGCTGCAACTGATGGAAAGCGGCGGCCATTTCGGCAAGATCGTCATCACGGTCTAATCAATCAACAACACCCGCCCGCGAAGCCGCGCGAAGCCGTACGAAGGCTTCCCGGTTTTTTCGCGTCGCTTCGCGCGACTTCGCGGGGAAAAAAGGAGAAGCAGTGGAACAACGAAAACTCGGAACGCAAGGCCTGGTCGTGTCGGCGCAGGGCCTGGGCTGTATGGGCATGAGCTACGCCTACGGGACGGCGGACGAGGCGGAATCCGTCGCCACGTTGCACGAAGCCATTGACCTGGGCATCAACTTTTTCGACACGGCGGAAATTTACGGTCCGTACGAGAACGAACGGCTGATCGGCCGCGCCTTCAAAGACATCTTTCGAACGCGGCGCGACGAGATCGCCATCGCCACCAAGTTCGGCTTCCGCATCGAAGGCGGCAAGATGCTCGGCGCGGACAGCCGCCCGGAACGCGTCAAAGAGGTCTGCGACGCTTCGCTGCAGCGGCTGGGGATCGAAACCATTGACTTGTTCTACCAGCACCGCGTGGACCCGAACGTGCCGATCGAAGACACGGTCGGCGCGATGGCCGACCTGGTGCGGGCGGGCAAGGTCCGCTACCTGGGTTTGTCCGAAGCCGGGGTGAACAACATTCGCCGCGCCCACGCCGTGCACCCGATCAGCGCGCTGCAATCGGAATACTCGCTCTGGGAACGCAACGTGGAGGCGGAAATCCTGCCCACCTTGCGCGAACTCGGCATCGGGTTCGTGCCCTACAGCCCGCTGGGCCGCGGCTACCTGACCGGCGCGATCAAGAGCGTGGACGACCTGGAAGAGACCGACTGGCGGCGCGGCAACAACCCGCGCTTCACGCAGGAAAACCTTGACCGCAACCAGAAGATCGTGGACGCCATCCGGGAAATTGCCGCCGACAAACGGGCCACGCCGGGGCAGATCGCGCTGGCCTGGGTGATGGCGCAGGGGGAAGACGTGGTGCCGATCCCGGGCACCAAACGGCGCACTTACCTGCGCGAAAATGTGCTGGCCGCCGACATCCGGTTGACGCCGGACGAGCTGGCCTGGCTGGCGGAACGCATCCCGGCGGACGCGGCCAGCGGCGGGCGGTATACCGAAGGCGCGATGAAATTGATTGACCGATAGGAGCGCGGGGCGACGATGAAGATCGGATGGTTGGGGATGGCGCTGCTGGCCGGCCTGCTGATCCCGGTGCAGGCGGCGATGAACGTCAAAATGCGGACCTTCGTGCTCAACCCGTTTTACAGCGCGCTGGTCAGCTTCGCCGGAGGCATCGCGATCCTGATCGTCGTTTCGGCGGCGATGGGCGCGGCCGGGCAGCCGGGCAACTGGCGCAACGCCGCGAACGCGCCGTGGTGGGCCTGGTACGGCGGCTTGATCGGCGTGCTGCTGGTCATCGCCGCCGTGCTGGTCGTGCCCCGCGCCGGTGCGGCGGGCTTTTCCGTGTCGCTGATCGTCGGGCAGTTGATCGGCGCCCTGATCATTGACCATTACGGCTGGTTCGGGCTGTCTGACCGCCGGATCACGCCGTCGCGGCTGGCCGGGGCCGCGATCCTGCTGCTGGGCATGTGGCTGATCCAGCGGAAATAACTTCCCCCTCACCTCTCACCCATGACCGACCAAACGATTCCTGATTCGGCGGAACAAAAGCGCAAAAGTTGGCTGGGGGCGTTCGCGATAGACCTGTCGCCGCTGCGCGAATCGCGCGATTTCCGGCTGCTGTTTACCGGGCAGTTCGTGTCCGCCTTCGGCTCGTCCATCAGCTACGTCGTGCTGCCGTGGCAGATGTACCAACTGACGAAATCGAACTTTGCCGTGGGCATGCTGGGCGTGGCGGAGTTCGTGCCGATGTTCCTGATGGCCTTCGTGGGCGGGGCGCTGGCCGATTTCATTGACCGCCGCCGGCTGATCCTGGTTGCCGAACTAGGGCTGATGGTTTGCTGCGGCCTGCTGGTCGCCAATTCGCTGCTGCCGCGGCCGCATGTGTGGTTGCTGTTTCTGACGGCGTCCTTGTTCGCGGCGCTGAACGGCGTGCACCGCCCGGCGCTGGAAGCGCTGACGCCGCGCCTGGTCAAGCCGGAACTGATGCCGGCGGTGGCCGCGCTCGGCATGTTCCGCTTCAGCTTCAGCTTCATCGTCGGCCCGTCGCTGGCCGGCGTGATCGCGACCAGCTTCGGCGCGGCGGTCGCGTTCGGGTTGGACGCGGCGACCTTCGCCGTTTCGATCCTGGCGGTGATGCTGATCCGGTCGGTGCCCATGCCGGTCCGGGCGAATGACGAGGATCGTCCCAGCCTGAACGCCGTTGTCGAAGGGCTGAAGTATGCCCGCAGCCGGCAGGAGCTGTTGGGCACGTATTTGATAGACATCAACGCCATGTTTTTCGGGATGCCGATCGCGCTGTTTCCGGCCATCGCCGAAAGTTTCGGCGGCGCGTCGGTCGGCCTGTTTTACGCGATGCCGGCCGTCGGGTCGCTGGTGATTTCGCTGACTTCCGGCTGGACCGGGAAGGTGCACAAGCACGGGCTGGCGGTGACGGTCGCGGCGGCGGTGTGGGGCGCGGCGATTGTGGCGTTCGGCCTGGTCGGCCGGTTGTGGCTGGCGCTGTTCTTCCTGGCGCTGGCCGGGGCCGCCGACGCCGTCAGCGGCGTGTTTCGGATGACGATCTGGAATCAAACGATTCCCGATCATCTGCGCGGGCGGCTGGCCAGCATCGAAATGATCAGTTACCTGACCGGCCCGTATCTCGGCAACGCCGAAGCGGGGTTGGTCGCCGGCGCGTTCGGGCTGCGCGCGTCCGTGGTTTCGGGCGGCGTGCTGTGCGTGTTGGGCTCCGGCCTGCTGGCGCTGCTGCTGCCAAAATTCGTTCGCTACGACGGGCGGGACGGCCTGGCGCGCAAACACGCGGAAGAGGCCGCGCGAATGGAACGGACTTCGGTCTGATCCACTTCCTGGGATCGGGAACTCGGCACGGACTGAAGTCCGCTACTTTTTGAGGGGGCAAATGCAAACACGACGACTGGGGAATAGCGATTTACACATTACGCCGTTGGGCGTGGGGGCGTGGGCGATGGGCGGCGCGGGCTGGGCCTTTTCCTGGAGCCAGCAGGAGGATGACGATTCCGTCGCGGCCATTCACGCGGCGCTGGACGCCGGAATCAATTGGATAGACACGGCGGCCGTCTACGGCCTGGGCCATTCGGAAGAGGTCGTGGCAAAGGCGTTGGAAGGCCGCAGCCGCAAGCCGTACGTCTTCACCAAGTGCGCCCGCGTGTGGGGCGAAGACCGGCAGATCCGGAAATCGCTCAAATCGGATTCCATCCGCCGCGAATGCGAAGCCAGCCTGCGGCGGCTGAACGTGGACACGATTGACCTGTACCAGATCCACTGGCCGGAGCCGGACGAAGACGTCGAGGAAGGCTGGGCGACGCTGGCGCAATTGAAAGAAGAAGGCAAAGTCCGCTGGATCGGCGTGTCGAATTTCAACGCCGAACAACTGTGCCGGGCGCAGCAGATCGCGCCGATCACCTCCTTGCAGCCGCCGTACTCGTTGCTCCGCCGCGAGATCGAAGCCGAAGTGCTCCCGTTTTGCGCCGTCCACAACGTCGGCGTGCTGGCCTATTCGCCGATGGGCTCGGGGCTGCTGACCGGCGCGATGAGCCGCGAGCGCATCGCCGCCCTGCCCGAAGACGACTGGCGGCGGCGCAGCCCGCAATTCCAGGAACCGCTGCTGACCCGCAACCTGCTGATCGCCGACAAACTGAAAGAGATCGCCGCGCGCCACGGCCGTTCGGCGGGCGAAGCCGCATTGGCCTGGGTGCTGCACAACCCTGTGGTGACGGGCGCCATCGTCGGCGTGCGCAATGCGGGGCAGGTGGCCGGCGTCATCGGCGCGATGGAATTTCGGCTGGGCGAGGCGGAAGTCGCTGAGATCGACGCTTTGTGAAGCGCGGTTTCTTAACACAAAGGGACAAAGGTCCAAGGAAACAATGGGGCTTTTAGTCCCCTTCGTTTCTTCGAACCTTCGTCCCTTTGCGGTAAACGGTATGGGTGTTTAGCTCTTCATCGAAACCGCGCCGTTGCCGAGTGAGTCCAGGTTGAGTTTCAGGTTCCACTTCTCGCCCGACTTCAGCATCTTGTCCCAGGTGATTTCGTGGCCTTCATAGGCGGCCATCCGGCCCAGGATGGTCGTCAGCGTCGTCTCCGCGCCCTGTTCGCACTGGTTGTCGAACTTGCCGGACTGGATGCTTTCGACCAGCGCCTTCATCTTCGTGCCGACGGCGACGTGCAGGTCCACCTTGCCGCAATCAATCTTGTCGGCGACCTTCTGGCCCTCTTCCACCTGGTTCAGGCTGATGGTGGCCGGCCCGCTTTGGAGCGAATCGGACGCGCCTTTCGTGCCGAAAAATCGCTCGCCCGATTGCCGGTAGCCTTTGTTTTTGAACTGGTTCGAATTGAAGCTGATGTGAACGTCGCCGGGGTAGGTGTAGGTCAGGATGAAGTGGTCACTGCACAGGTAATCGGCCGGAATGCCGCCGACCTCTTTGCGCAGCGCGCGGCCGCAAGTGCCCGTGGCCTTGATCGGGTGCGTTTTCAACGCCCAGTTGACGATGTCCAGAATGTGGATGTTCTGTTCGGTGATGATGTCGCCCGACAGCGCGCGGTCGAACACCCAGTTGCGGATGCGGGCTTCCAGGTCCGACATGCCGGGTTTGTTCTGGCGCCCCAGGTCGTTGGTGTAATAGAAGGTCTGGCCCAGCACGATGTCGCCGATTTCGCCGGCGTGGATGCGCTGGATCATGCCGCGGTACCCTTCGTCATACCGCTTCTGAAAGCCGACGTGCATGCTCACCTTGCCGTTGTATTTCTGGCCGATGCTCTTCACCTTCAGGCAGCCGGTGACGTCGGTGGCGACGGGCTTTTCGCAGTAGACGTGCTTGCCCGCGCTGACGGCGGCTTCCAGGTGGTCGGGGTGGAAGTACGGCGGGCTGGTCACCAGCACTAGGTCCACGTCTTTCGACTGCACGAGCTTTTCGTACGCCTTGTGGCCTTTGAACAGGTTGGATTCCTGAATCGCCGGGCGGCCTTTGGATTCGGCCAGCTTGCTCAGGTTGGCGCGCGTGGATTGGAGCCGGTCTTCGAACACGTCCATCAGCGCCGTCACGCGGACGTCCGTGTTGTTCAGAAACTCCCCGCCGTCGTAATTGCCGCGCCCGCCGCAGCCGATGATCCCCAGGCCCAGCGACGAATTCGCCACGGAGCCGAACGCGGTGGCCGACGGGACGATCAGCAATCCCGCCCCGACGGTCGCCGAGGTCTTGACGAAATTGCGCCGCGAGACCGCCGAGGTTGGTTGTGTAGAAGCTTGTTTCTCTTTCACTGCAAAGTCCTCCTTAATGGTGTTTGGTTGTGGGTTTTGGTTGCCATGATGTTACCAGCCGATCGCACACCCATCCTTGCGCGGGTCAGACCCGCCGAACAGCGCGCCCGATTTCGGGTCGAGCATGATTGCCTGGTAGCCGCCGAACATGCCCGGCGCGGGCGTCAAACGGTGGCCTTTGGCTTCGAGCGCCTTGCGGACCTCCGGGCCGACGGCCGATTCCAGCGCCAGGCCGTTTTCAAAATCGCGGAACCGCGCCTGCTCGCCCGCCTGCTGCACGTCCATGCCGAAATCAATCAAGTTGAGCAGCACCTGCGCGTGGCCCTGCGCCTGCATATCGCCGCCCATCAGGCCGAAGGTCAGCCACGGTTTGCCGTCGCGGAAAACCATCGCGGGGATCAGCGTGTGGAACGGCCGTTTGCCGCCTTCCAGTTTGTTCGGGTGTTCGGGGTTGAAGGAAAAGCCCGCGCCGCGGTTATGCAGCACGATGCCGGTGTCGCCCGCGACCAGCCCCGAACCGAACTGGCTGAAGATGCTTTGAATAAACGACACGCAGTTGCGGTCTTTGTCCACGACCGTCAGATACACCGTATCTTCGCCGCCGCGCGAACCCACCGGCGAAGGGCCGGCGGCGCGGTCCAGATCAATCTTTTTGCGAAGCTCGGCGGCGTACTCCTTCGACGTCAGTTTGGCCAGCGGCGCCTGGTAAAAGGCCGGGTCGGCGATGTGCCAGGCGCGGTCGGCGTAGGCCAGCTTTTTCGCCTCGACCAGCAGGTGCAGGTATTCCGCCGAATTATGGCCCAGGCGTTTGACGTCGTAGCCTTCCAGAATGTTGAGCATCTCCAGCACGGCCAGGCCCTGGTTGTTCGGCGGCAGTTCGTAGACGGTGTAGCCGCGGTAGGTCGTGCTGATCGGGTCGAGCCAGTTCGAGGTGTGCGCGGCAAAATCCTGCATCGTGTGGAAACCGCCCTGCGCCTGCGCGAACCGGACGATCTTCTGCGCGATCTCGCCCTTGTAAAACACGTCGCGTCCGCCTTCGGCGATCTTCTTCAGCGTCCCGGCCAGATTTTTGTTGGTGAAGATTTCGCCCGGCTGCGGCGCGCGGCCGTCGGGCAAAAACGTCCTGGCGAAATCGGCGTTCTGCTTGTACTCGAGCCCGGCCTCCCAGTCGGAGGCGATGACGTCGGTGACGGGGTAGCCGTGTTCGGCGTATTCGATCGCCGGCTGCAGGACCTGCGCGAGCTTCATCGTGCCGTACCGTTCCAGCAGCTTGGCCCAGCCGTCCACCGCGCCCGGCACCGTCACGGCATGAATGCCGTTCTGCGGGAGGCGCGTGACGCCCCGCTGTTTCAGCGCCTCGATGCTGGCGGCCTGCGGGGCGCGCCCGCTGGCGTTCAGCGCTTTCAATTCTTGCTTCTTCGCGTCCCAGACCAGGGCGAACAAGTCGCCGCCGGGTGAGACCATCATCGGTTCGACGACGCACAGCACCGCGGCGGCGGCGACGGCGGCGTCCACAGCGTTGCCGCCCTGTTGCAGGATGCGAAGCCCAGCGGCCGAGGCCAGCGGCTGGCTGGTCGCGACCATCCCGTGCATCGCGCGGACGGCGGAACGGGTGCGCCCGCCGCCCTTGGCGGGTTTGTCGCCGACGGAATGTTGTGAGTTCACGGGGATTACCGATGCGAAAAAAATAAGCGTTAACAGCGTCACAGCCTTGCGAAGCATACGCACTCCTAACCTGTCCTTAGCGCGACGTGGATGCGGGCGGGTTGATCTTCGCCGCCGAAGGTTTGGCGCCCCCGGCCTGCAATTTCCTCGCGACGCGTTCGTTTTCCGCCATCACGCGCAACAGATTTTCGCCGAGCACTTTTTTGACGTCGGCTTCGGAATGGCCGCGCTTGAGCAGTTCGTAGGTGATGGTCGGCAGTTTCGACACGTCCTCCATCCCCGGCGGCAGCATCCCGTCGACGCCGTCGAAGTCCGAACCGATGCCGACGTGGTCAACGCCCGCCACCTGGATGGCGTGCTCGAAATGCTGCATCAGCATGTCCAGCGTGGCCGTCTGCGCGGTCTTGGTCGGGACGGGCATCCCGGGTTTGGCGTAATCCGTGTTGATGAACCCGTTGTAGAAATTGATCATGACCACGCCGCCGTTTTTGGCCAGCGCCCGGAGCATGTCGTCGGTCAGATTGCGCGGCACGTTGGTCAGCGCGCGGCAGGACGAATGCGAGGCGATGATGGGCGCTTGCGTGGTCTCGATCACGTCCTGAAAGGTCTCGTCGCCGACGTGCGAAATGTCCACCATCATGCCCAGCCGGTTCATCTCGCGCACGACCTCCTTGCCGAAATCGCTCAATCCGCCGTGGCGTTTTTCCGGCGGGTTGCCGATGCCGCCGGCCGAATCGGCCCAATTGTTCGTGTTGGTGTGCGTCAGCGTCATGTATCGCACGCCGAGTTTGTAAAACAGCCGCAGGGCGCCCAAAGAATCTTCGATCGCGTGGCCGCCCTCGATGCCCATCAGCGCGGCGATCCTGCCCGATTTGCGGATGCGGCGGATGTCGTCCACGGTCGAGGCCAGTTCCAGGCTTTCAGGGTGGCGGCGAACCTGTTCGTACACGCCGTCGATCATTTCCATCGCGCGGCGGGCCGATCCGCCTTCCTTGGCGTACTTGGCCGCGACGTAGATCGAGAAAAATTCGACGTTCAGCCCGCCTTCCTTCATGCGCGGGATGTCGGTCTGGATTTTGCCGCTGGTGTCGCGCGCGCCCATGTCGAAGCCTTCGTCGGCGATGGGCGAGGTGATGTCGTTGTGCGTGTCCACCACGAAGCTGGCGCGGTGGAGCTTCATCGCGCGCTCGCGCAGTTTGGCGTCGTCGGCCGGACTGGGCGATTGGTTCTGCGCGAACGCGGCCGGCAGGGCGGCGAGCACGCATAGCAAAACGAGCGAGAAAAGGGGCGAGAAGCCTTTGGGCATAGTCTGTACCTTTGAAGAAGATTGGAATTGATCGAATCTGCGGGCTATTGTGTTCGCGCCGGGCGGATTACGCAAGCAATGCGCCGCCGCCGCGGTGCACGGGAATCGGCGAATCTGGTACAATCCGCGCGCCCCAAAAATCCAAACACTACGGCAATCCGGACGGGCTTATGATCAAAGCTTTGCGACACCTGAATTCAAAAGACAAACTGGCGATGGCGGTCTTCTTTTCGCTGGCGCTGTTGTGCACGCTCTATTTCGCCTCCGGCATTCTGGTCACCTACGTGTCGTCATCGTCGAGCGCGCTGGAAATGTCGAAAGACGGCACCGGATTCACCGTCCGCGTGCTGGGCTTTCAAACCTTCGCCGCCGCCGAACAATTGAGCACCGCCCTGCAGGATCAGCGCAAAATCAAAGCCGTCATCGAAAACGCCCCCACCAACCAGGGGTATCTGGTCAAAGTCGGCCCGCTGACGAAGCGCGAGGCGGCGGAAAACCTGACCAGCGAATTGCATAACTCCGGTTACGGCGTGGTAAAGATCGTGCAGAACTGCGCGCCGGGCGTGACCGATTGCCCCCCCGCCTCCACACCGACTCAGCACCCCGCGGCGGCCAAAGGGAAGTGAGCAGATGAATCGCCCCGCTCTCTTCCGCAAACTTTCGCTGTCGGCCACTTCCGACGGCCAAGGCGAATTGCTGTGGCATTCCACACTGGCCCTGGCGACGGCGTTCCTGCTGGTCGCGTCCTTCCCCAATTTTGATTTCAGCTTTCTGGCCTGGGTTGCGCCCGCGCCGCTGCTATTCATCATCGCGCAGGGCGTCAGCCTGCGCCGCGCCTTCTGGCTGGGGTGGCTGGCCGGCGTCGTTTTCACGTTCCTGGCGGAAAACTGGATCGCGCATTCGATGGTCTATTTCGGCGGGATGCTGACGGTCGTCGCCTACGCGGTCGCGTTTTTCTTCGCGTCTGTCCTGGCGATCTTTCCGGCGCTCTTCGCGGTGGCGATGGCGCTGCTGGTCCGGCGGTTCGGCTGGGCGGGCATCGCCTTCGCCCCGGCGGTCTGGGTGGCGACCGAATGGCTGCGGCCGCTGGTCACCGGCGTGACGTGGAACGCGCTGGGCGTTTCGCAGGCCGGCCACTTTCCCGTCGCGCGGCTGGCGCAGTACGGCGGCGTCTATTTGATCAGCGCCGAAATTGTCGCGGTCAGCGCGTTGGTCGTGCTGCTGCTCAAGATCAAAGAAAAGGGCGTCGGGCGCGTGGCCGCCTTGCTGCTGCTGCTGGCCTCGACGCCGTTTCTGGCGCGGATGGCCAACACCGAACCGGACAAGGCGAGTTTCGCCGCCGTGACCATCGCGGGCGTGCAGCCCAACCTGCCGCCCGATTCGCAGCAAACGCCGGAGGTTTTTGCCCGCGACCTGGAAAACAACATCCGCATGACCAAAGAGGCGATCAGCCGCGCGCCGGACAAGGCCGTGGATATGGTCGTCTGGGCCGAATCGCCCCTGGCGCTGTTTTACGAAAACGATTCGGCGCTGCGCGACCGGCTGAACGCGCTGGCGCAGGAAACCCACAGCTACTTCATCGTCAACACCGTCACGCGCGACGATTGGAAGTATTTCAACAGCGTCCACGTGCTCAGCCCGCAAGCTAGTGCGGCGGGCGGCCGGCCGCTGAAGCGCTACGACAAGATCCGGCTGGTCCCCTTCGGCGAATACATCCCGATGGCTTCCGTGCTGGGCCGCCTCGTCGCCGCCTTTGCCACCTCCGGCATCGGCGGATTTGTGGCCGGCACCGAACCCGTGGTGAACACCCTGCGGCTCGACACGCAGCGCGCGGGCATCATCGCCGGGTCGGAACTGAGCCCGACCGAAGGCATCGAACGCACGACGACCTTCGCCCGCGTCGGCGCGTTCATTTGTTACGAAGCGGCCTACCCGGGCCTGGTACGCGGCTTTGTCAAAAACGGCGCGACCTTGCTCGTGAATGTTTCGAACGACGCGTGGTTCGGGAACACGGCCGGCGCGCGACAGCATCTGGCGCATGCCGTAATGCGAGCGGTCGAAAACGACCGCGACCTGGTGCGCGTGACCAACTCCGGCATCAGCGCGCTCATCACCGCCGACGGGCAGGTGGTGGACCCGCTGCCGTCGTTCCAACCCGGCGCGCAGGTCTGGAATGCGCAGTTGCGGCGCGGCCTGACGTTTTACGCCCAGCACGGAGATTGGTTTGCGATTGGGTGTGTGATCCTCAGCGGGTTGGTTTTGGTCTTCGTTCTGGCGGCGCGGTACGGCAAACGATAGTTCGTGGCGAGCCACTCATCTCATCTTCAAGACGATCAGCGTGATGTCGTCGCCTTGCGGCAGGCCGCGCGTGAAGCTCAGCACTTCGTCCAGAATCAATTGTTTGATCTGCTCGGCGGTCAAATGGACGCTGGCCTTGACCAATTCTTCCAGCCGCTCATCACTGAACATTTCGTTATCGCCGTTGACGGCTTCGGTCACGCCGTCGGTATACATCACCACGACATCGCCGGAATGCAGGCGCGTCTGGCGCGGCGTGTATTCCACAAAATCGAACGCGCCGAGCAGGACGGATTTCGTCGTCAGCATTTCGGCCTCGCCGCTGGTGCGGACCAGGATCGGCAGGTTGTGGCCGGCGTTGATGTAGGTGAAGTGGCCGTCGCGGTCGAGCACGGCGCAGAAGAGCGTGATGAAGCGGTTCGACGCCGAACGCTGCACCAGCACTTTGTTCAGGCTGTTGATGACTTCGGTCAGCGGCAGGTTGCTGGCGAACTGGACCTGGATGGCGCCCTGCGCCATCGCGGCCAGCAGCGCGGCGGCGACGCCTTTGCCCGACACGTCGCCGAGCGCGAAGACGAAGCGGCTGTCTTTGAGGGGCATCAGGTCGTAGAAATCGCCGCCGACGTACCGCGACGGGATGTTGTGCGCGGCGACTTCGAAATGGTCCATCGGCTTGATGGCCGACGGCGAGAGCGCGACCTGCACGGCCCGCGCCATGTTCAATTCCTGTTCGAGGCTCTTTTTTTCCTGCTCTTCGTGCATCAGCCGCACGCTTTCCAGCGATTTGGTCGCCTCGAAGGCCAGCGATTCCAGCAGTTTCAGACTGGTCTGCGTCAGCGTCCCGCCCGACACGTTGCTGTCCACGTACAGCACGCCGATCACGTCGCGCTTCAGGATGGAAGTCGCGTCCATGTTTTCGGTCATCTGAAAGCTGCGCAGCGGGATGCAGGCGATGGAGCGCAGCGACAGGTTGCGGACGCTGTCGCGCGGCAGCCCGGCCATCGTCACGAGGCTGTCGTTGATGATGACGCTGCGGTTCTGTTTGAACGCCTCTTCGACGACCGACCGGCTCATCTCGAATTCGTTGCCCTGGATCCAGTTCCGGCCGCGGTCGCGCGCGACCTTGAATTCCAGGTTGCCCGCGCGGTTGCGCAGCATCAGAAAGCCGCGCTCGGCCTGCGTGATTTCGATCGCCGCGTCCACGATCAGGGTCAGCACGTCGTCCGGCGTCATCGAAAATTTGAACGCCTGGTTGACCTCGACGAAGCGGGAGAGTTTTTGCAGCTCCTCGTTGGCGGAGGTGACCGGCGGGCGGTCCTTGGACGGCGGGGAGACGGCCAGCCGCGGGCTGCTGTCGAAGATGGCCGACGCCCGCTCGATCGTGTCGTCGAGGAAGATGATCTGTTGTTCGTCGTCGCCGCCGATGCGCAGCCGGTCCTGGTGTTGCAGCGCGCAACGTTCGATGCGCTGGTCGTTGACGAAGGTGCCGCGCTTGCTGCCGATGTCGATCAAATAATAGCTGCTGTCTTCGAAGACGATCTCGGCGTGTTGCCGCGAAACCGTGTCGGAGAGCAGTTGCAGGTCGTTTTCCGCCTTGCGCCCGATGGTGAAGACGGGTTTGTTCAGCGGCATGAACCGCGTCACGCCGAACCGATTGATGATTTTCAGTTGCGCCGGCTTTTGCATGGAAAGTGTTGGGGACGGAGGACTGAGGACTAAGACAACTTACTCCCGCCCCAGTCCTCAGCACTTCGGTCCGGTCAAAAGGAGGAGAGCGCCGCCTTTTCGTCCTCGAAGGTTTCGAGCACCGACAGCAGCCCGGTGATCGAAAGCAGCTGCCGCGCCATGCGCGACGGCCGCAGCACCTTGAGCTTGCCCTCGGCCTCTTTGACGCAGGTGAAGGATTTGATCATGGCGCCGATCCCGGAACTGTCAATGGTCGGCACGTCGGCCAAATTGAGCAGCAGGAGCGTTCGCCCTTCGGCAACCAGTTGTTTAACGGTTTCGCGCAAACTTTCTTCACTCTTCCCGATGATCAGGTTGCCGCTCAGGTCAATGATTGTGACGTTGCCGCTATTTCTGATGTGAATTTCCATCTTAAACTCTTAACAGGCCTCTCGATTCTAAAACTCGCCGGGCGCGGGGCGGAACACGCATCCTAGCTATAAATGCGGCGCGATTATAGCGCAAAACGCCTCTCCGCACTCAGCCGGGGGGGCGCCCCGGCGGGTCGGCGGGCAGGGTGAAGAAAAAACGGCTCCCCCGGCCGACTTCGCTTTCGACGCCGACCCGGCCGCCGTGCAGTTCGACGATGTGCTTGACGATGGCCAGTCCCAGGCCCGTCCCTTTCGCGCCGGATTCGGTGCTGGATTGCACCTGAAAGAATTTGTCGAAGATGCGCGGCAGGGCTTCGGGCGGGATCCCGCGGCCGGTGTCGGCGACGGTGAACCGCACACGGCCCGGCTCCCGGCTGGCGGAAATCGTGACCTGGCCGCCCGGCGGGGTGAATTTGATGGCGTTGGAGATCAGGTTGGTCAGCACTTGTTCGACGCGCCGGCCGTCGCAGTGGACTTCGGGCAGGTCATACTCGGTTTGGTTGCGCAGGACCACGCCGGCCTGCGCGGCGACCGTGGTGAGCTGTTGGACCGAGGAGGCGGTGAGCGCATGCGGGTCGAGCGACTCGCGCCGCAGCCGCATCATCCCGGCTTCCATCTTCGACAGGTCCAGCAGGTCGTTGACCAGTTGCCGCAGCCTTTGGGCCTGCAGCGCGATCTGCCGCAGGTGGTCGGCCTGTTCCGGCGTCAGGTCGCCGTAAATGCCCGCCTCGAACAGTTCGGTGATCCCGCTGATGACCGTCAGTGGCGTGCGCAACTCGTGGGTGACCATCGAAAGGAAGGCGTCCTTCATCCGGTCCAGTTCCTGTAGCTGCGCGTTGGCGCGGGCGAGCGCATCGTTCATCGCCAGGATTTCCCGCTGCGATTCGTCCACCGTGCGCAGGAAATTCGCTTCGACTTCGGCCAGCCGCCGGCGCAGCAGGTCGCGTTCGCCGCGCAGTCGCTGGTTCTCTTCGCGTAACTCGTCCATGGCGGTTGGTGGGTTGCGCGCCGCGGATTGGGCGGGAATGACCGGGGCGACCAAGGTAGGGCTCGGAACCCCGCGGCTCTTACCCCGCGATCGCTAGGCGACGATGATGAAGGTGTTCTTGCCGCCGAGCACGTCGGAAAAATCTTTGTTGTAGCTGACGTCAACGCGGCGGAACTGTTTGATCACGTCGCCCATTTCGGCGGCGGTGATGAACCCGTCTTCGGTGTGGGCGATGGCCCACTGCTGAATGTGTTTGGCGCGCGACAGGAAGTTGCTGATCAGTTGCAGGTAATGCTCCTTGGAGGCCACGTCGTCGCCCAGCCGGCCGCGCTGGCCGGCGATCAGCTTGTCCCAGGCCTCGTCCGTGCCGCGCACCCAGGTTTCGCGCCAGCCGGCGACGCCGTTACGCAGGCGGGCGAACCCTTCGGGGCGGGGAAAGCGCACGAACATCAGTTCCACCCGCGCGCCGCGGATGAATTCGTGTCCGTCGCGGTTGACGCTGTAATTTTCCTTGCCGTTGTCCACCACATGCCGCTGGTTGCGCCACAGGGCCAGAAAGACTTCCGACAGGGGCCGCCGCAGTTCGATGGTGTCCGCGTCGAAGGAAAATGCGTAATCGCCGACGCCCAGCGCCAGCATGATCGCCAGCGCGCGGCGGTGCTCGTTTTCGATCTGCTGAATGTTCAGCCACACGTTGTCGAACCAGACGGCGTCCATCTCGCTCATCATCCGCCCGAGCGCCGGGTTATGCAGCCGCCGGTGCGGCACGTACGATTCGCCGAGCACCAGCGACACGTCTTCTTCGGTCAAGGACTCGCCGGGGTTTTCCACCAGCGCGCGCGACACCCACCACGCCCACTGGCACAGGTCGTTGTCGAGCACCTGCTTGCCCCAGAATTTCAGATACCACCCCAGGTCGGGCTGCCCGGCGAAGGGAATCGCGATGGAAGAAAATTTCAGGCGGCGCAGCACGCTCAGTTCAAAGCCGAGCCAGCGCCGGTTCGTCGCCCCGTTGGTTGTTGGATTGGTGAACATAACGTTTGGAGATAGCGAATTCGTTATACCTTCTGCGCGGATTCCGGGTCGGTTTCTGCCGGCGTCGGGTGACCAACCTGCCGATCTTCGCCCAACGGCGGTTCCGCAGGCGCCGGCGTGAAGACAGGTTCGGCCGCGCCGTCGTGGCGTTCGACGACATGAGGTTCGGCAAGGTCCGAAGGTGCGCCGATTTCCGCGGGCGCTTCATCAGGCACTGCGGCGGCCGCCAAATCCGGGGAATCAAACCGCGCCGCCGCCGGCTCCGATGCGTCGGACCCCGCGCCTGATTCGGCCGCCGGGAAGGCGAATTCTGCGGTGTCTGCGGGCTGAACTGTCATGGGGGATTCGGCCCCTACGGCCGCCATTTCCAGCGTGTCCGCCTCGGGCGAATGGGCCGGTGCCGGCGTTTCAGGCTCGGCGTCGAACTCCGGGGGCGGGGCAGTGACTTCCTCGGCCGGCTGCACAGGCTGCCACCCGTACGCGGGCTCAGTCGCGTGCGCGGCGGGCCAGCTTTCGGCCTCGCGCTGCCTGCGTTCCGCGACGACCAGTTCCAGCAGCCGCTTGACGATTTGTGGGTCGAATTCGATCCCCGCCAGGTCGGCGATGATCTGCTCCGCGTCGAGCAACTCGTAATTCTGCCGGTGCGGGCGGCGCGAAATCAGCGCGCAGTAAGTGTCCACGGCCCGCAGAATGCGCGCCCCCAGCGGGATGGCGGCGCCCGCCAGCCCGTCCGGGTAACCCTGCCCGTTCCACCACTCGTGGTGCCAGCGGATCAGCAGCTGCGTTTGGCGCGGCAGGTGCAGTTCGGCCGCCGATTGTTCGCCCAGGATCGGGTGGCGCCACATATCCAGCGTCTCTTCCCAGCTCAGCGCGTTCGGTTGCAGCAGGTAATTGCGCTTCATCCCGCGCTCGCCGATGTCGTGCGCCAGCGCGGCGAATTTGAGCGCGCTCAGATCCACGCCGTGCAGCCCCATTTGCGCGCCGATGGTCTCGGCCAATCGCGCGATCATCACCGCATGCGGTTCGGTGTACCCCTCGACGCGGTCGGTTTCCAGCGCCATTTTCAGCAGTCGGTCACCCAAGGGGCGCTCCGCCTCGGTGAAAATCAGCGGCGCTTGTTGTGCTTGCATCAATGCAGTCTCCTTCGAAGGTATGGCCCAACCCGCCGGTCTGGTGTCGGTTACTCGGTCAGGTTGACTGGCGCGGCGAGCGCTTCCGGCGGCTCCGACGTGCGGCCGTTCGCGGCCGGCCGGGACCGTGAATGCGCCCGGGCGGCAGTCTGCGAGCGACCGCACTTTGTAGGCGATACGGGAACGAAAAATCAAGCGACGGCGAATTTTCTTCCTCTCAGGCTTCGTTGCGCGCCGCGCCCGTTCGGGTACAATCGCACCTTAATTTTTCGCCACCAAACGTTACCAACAAAATGCGGAGCGAGGGAATGGAGATACCGATCTGGCAGGTTGACGCTTTCGCGTCAGAAGCGTTCAAGGGGAACCCGGCGGCCGTCTGTGTGCTGGACGCGCCCCGGCCCGCCGCGTGGATGCAGAGCGTCGGGGCGGAGATGAATTTGCCGATGACGGCCTTCGTCGTGCCGCGCGCCGGCGGCGACGGCGAATACGACATGCGGTGGTTTACGGCCGACAGGGAAATGCCGCTGTGCGGGCACGCCACGCTGGCCGGCGCGCACGTGCTGTGGGAGACCGGCCGGCTGGCCGACACCCGCCCGGCCCAATTCCACACGCTGGGCGGGCTGTTGACCTGTCGCCGCGCCGGCCGCCGCATCGAGATGGATTTCCCCGCGCTCCCCTCGCGGCAGGCGGAACTTCCCGCCGCCATTGCCGACGCGCTCGGGGTGAGGCCGCGCAGCGTCTTCCGCCAGCAGCGCCCGGACGGGACGGGCGGGAATTTCCTGCTCGAACTGGATTCGGAAGCGGCGGTCCGGAATCTGAAGCCGGACTTCGAGTCGCTGCGCAAAGCCGCGGACGTCGGCGTCATCGTTACCGCGCGCGGCGAAACACCCGATTTCGATTTTGTCTCGCGCTACTTCGCCTGTTACGCCGGCATTGACGAAGATTTCGTGACCGGCTCGGCGCACTGCCTGTTGGGGCCTTACTGGGCCCCCGTGTTGGGGAAAACGGAGATGACGGCGTATCAGGCTTCGTCGCGCGGCGGCGCGATCGGCGTGCGCGTGGGGGGCGAGAGAGTCAGTCTAGGAGGCGAGGCCGTAACCGTACTGCGCGGCAGTTTGTTGTGTTAGCCGTGGCACCGGGGGCGTTACGGGAATACCAAACGATGAGGATCACCTCTCAGATTCGCCAGGCCGGGATTGCCGACGCCGAGATGCTGACCCAATTGGCGGCGCGCACGTTTTATGACGCGTTCGCCGACATGAACACGCCGGAGAACATGCAGGCGTACATGTCGAAAGCCTTCACCGTTCCGCAACTGACCGCCGAACTCAGCGACCCGCGAGCCAAATTTCTGATTGCCGAAGTCGAAGGCGTCCCCGCCGGATACGCGAAGTTGCAGGCGGGCGACGCGCCCGCCTGCGTGACCGGCGCGAAGCCCGTGGAGTTGGTGCGGCTGTACGTCGACCGGCAGTTTCAAGGCGCGGGGCTGGCCAACGACCTGATGCAGGCCTGCCTGGACGAAGCGCGCAGTATGGGCCACCGCGCGATCTACCTGGGCGTGTGGGAACACAATCATCGCGCGCAGTCGTTCTACTTCCGCTGGAATTTCCGCGTCGTCGGCAACCACATCTTTCAAATGGGCAGCGACCTCCAACTGGACTGGCTGATGGAACGCGAACTGTGACCAAACCGCTATGAAATCGTTCTACCTACCCATCCTGTTGGCCATCAGCGGCGGCGTGCTTTATCACGCGTCGCAAAAATCCATCCCGCAAACCGTGCACCCGTTCGCGGCCATTGCCATCGCTTACGCCGCCGGCATCGTGCTGTGTGTCGTCGGGGCGTTGCTCGACCCGGCGGGCCGCGCGTTCCTGCCGTCGGTGAAAAATGCCAACTGGGCGGTGGTGGGCGTCGGCGTCGGCGCGATGGCCATCGAGGTCGGCTTCCTGCTGGCGTACCGCGCCGGGTGGAACATCAACGCCGCTTCGGTGGTGATGAGCATTTCGGTCGCGCTGCTGCTGGTCCCGGTCGGCTGGCTGGCGTTCAAAGAACCCCTCACCCCGCGCGGCGCGGCCGGCATCGGCTGTTGCCTGCTGGGCCTCTACCTGCTGTCCAAAAAATAACACCGGTTACCTTCCCTCAATGAATCAATACCTTGCCGTCTGGTTGCTGCTCTGCCTGATCTGGGGTTCGACCTGGATCTTTATCAAACTCGGGCTGGACGATTGGCCGCCGTTCACCTTCGCGGGGCTGCGCTTTCTGCTGGCGGCCGCGATTCTGTGGGTGATTGTGCTCGTGCGGCGCAGCCGGTTGCCGCGCGAGCGCCGCGACTGGCTGCGGATCGCGCGGCTGGGCGTCATCTCATTCACCGTGAATTACGGGCTGGTTTTTTGGGGCGAGAATCGGATCCCGTCCGGGCTGACGGCCGTGCTGCAGGCGACGATCCCCGCCTTCGGGCTGGTCATCGCGCATTACTACCTGCCGGACGAGCGAATTACGGCGGCGAAATTGGCCGGCGTCGCGCTGGGCGTCGTGGGCGTCGGCGTGATCTTCGCCGATCAGATGAAGGTGGCGGGAGCGGCGGCCCTGTGGGGCAGCGCGGCGATTCTGCTCAGCGCCCTGTGCGTCGCCTATTCCAACGTGCAGCTCAAACTGCACTGCGGCCATTTGGACGTTCCGGTGCTGGTCGCCGGGCAGATGAGTTTCGGCATGGTCCCGCTGCTGGCCGCCGGATGGCTCGGGGAGGGCGGCCCGTTCCACTTGCGCTGGAGCGTGAGGGCGTTTGCCGCGCTTCTGTATCTGGCCGTCGTCGGATCGGTGATCGCCTTTCTGCTCTATTTCTGGATGGTCAAAAAAATTGCCGTGACCAAAACGATGCTGATTTCGCTGGTCACGCCCGTGGTCGCGCTGCTGATCGGGTGGCTGGCGCGCGGGGAGGTGTTGTCCTGGCGGTTGGGGCTGGGGAGCGCGGCGATTCTGTCGGGGATCGGCCTGATCGTCGTCCCGCGGCGCGTGTGAGGCGATGTCCGAGTGAACAATCGCAGGCTCATTGTGCTAAATCAAACCGCACAGGGTTGAGACAAGTGGAACGGGCTTCAGCCTGTTCCGTTCTGGAAAGGCTAAAGTCCGTCCCACTGATGCCTGGCGCTGTTTAACCCGTGCGTCGCGGGCCGCGCGGCGTGATGGGCGTGCGAGTTTGCGGGCCGCGGCCGAAGACTTCCAGCACCGGCCCCCACGCGCCCTGGGCGGCGAACGGGACGTATTCAAAGCCGCGCTGGAGCGGGTCGTCCCTCAGCTTTTTCGTGTAATCAATCCCCAGGGCCGAATAGACGGTCGCGGCGATGTCTTCGTTGACGACGGGCCGATGTTGCGACCAGCCCGGGTCGAGCACGCCTCCGCCGTCGTCCGTCGTTTTGCCGATGACAGTGCCTCCGCTGACGCCGCCCCCGGCGAAGACCACGAAGTGTTGGAAGTAATGGTCACGGCCGTTTTGCGCATTCAACCCGCCGCCGTTCGGGCCGGTGACGGTGCGGCCGAATTCCCCCATCGCCACGACCAGCGTTTCATCCAGCAGCGACCCGCCCTTCAGGCCGGGCAGCGCGGAAAGGTCCGTCAGCAATGCGCCCAATCCCTGGTCGAGAATCGCGGCCGGTTGGCGAATCGCCGTGTAAATATTGGTGTGATTATCCCACCCGCTCATGTTGACCTGAACGAATCGTGTGCCGAGATTCGCTTTCAGCAAGTTGCGCGCGATTAACAACGAATTCCCGAAGCCGCTGCCACCGTACCGGAGTTGTTCGTCGCCTGGCAGTTGGAACGCGGCAGTGACCTGGGCGTTGTACATCATCGCGCGGCCACGTTGATAAAAACCGTCTACGTCGTTGACCTCTTCGCCCAACGGAGAGTTGGCGCGCAACTCCCCGTCCAAGTCCATCAGCGCCTGAAAGCGCTGTTCGAAGCCTTCCTTGCCCGCGGGACTCTCAATCCCCGCCAAACCGCTCACCCCGGCGGACGGGGCAAATGGCGCGTAGAGCGCGTTGAAGTACCCCGCGCCGACCGTGAGCCCGTCGTTGAGCGCGGCGAAGCCGGGCATGATCTGGTGCGGCTGCCGCTGCGATTCGAATTCCCGCGCGACCACGCTGCCGACGTTGGGCGCGATCCTGCCGGTGACGGAGGTCGGGTTGCGGGCGATCTGCACCCACACCTGCTGCAGGTCGTGCACCAGGGCCGAAGCCCGCACGCTGCGGATGATGGCCAGCTTGTCCAGGTGGCCGGCCAACCTGGGCATCAGCCCCTGCGGGAAATGAACGCCGTTGTAACTGGTCGGGTTGAAATCCGCGGGCAGCCAGGACCCGACCTTCAGGTCGAAGGTGTCCACGTGGCTCGGCGCGCCCTGCAAATGAATGAAGATGACGTTGCGGGCTTTGCCCACAAGCTGCGCCCCGCTGGTTTCCGCGTTCGCTTCCACCGTCAGCGCCAGCGGGGTGAGGAAATAGCCCGCGACGCCGGCGCTTGCGAGTTTGAAGAAACTGCGCCGGCCGAGTTGCGGCCCCCACAGGGCGGAATTCGCCGGGCGATCCGGCCGGCAGACTTCGCAGGCATGATCGGGAAGAAGATGTTTGTCCATAATTGACCTCGGTTTCTCTTCGTCGTCAGACGGCGTCCGGTTAGTAATTGAACAGAAAGTCCACCTTGTTCAGCAGCACCCATTGAATGGTTTCCGTCGCCGCTTTCCTGCCCAGGGAGGAAAAGTAAGGCGTCAGCTTGTCCATTTCCGCCTGGCCGGGCAGCCGCGAAAGCGTGTTCAGGTAAAGCCGCGTGACGATCTGTTCGTTCGTGAGTTTGGTGTCTTCGAGCAGCCGCCGGACGGCGGAAGGGATTTCGGGCATGTTCGGAACGTTATCCACGATGCCAGCCTGCTGCGTGCCGTTAAAGACGAACGGGCTGTTCATCATCGCCAGTATTTGAGGGACGGAGAACTCACTGGAACGCCGGCTGAGATCGCGATCCCCGCGCTGGAAGGTATTCAGGAAGTCTCGCGCCTCGGTGTGCTGGCTCGGCTCCAGCGGTTCGGGAAGCTGTACCGCCCAGGTGACGTCGCGCATTTTCTTCCTGGTGTCGTCGTTGACCAGCGGATAGCCCAGCACCGTCACCCCTTTGCCGTTTTCCCGGTAGGTCGTCGTGGGCGGCAGGCTGGTGGCCATGATGATGGAATCGTGCAGTTCTTCGGCCTTCAGCCGGCGGACGAATCGGCGCGCGTAATAGGGCACGTACTCGACCCGCCATTGCCCCGGGTAGCTGGAGGAAAGTTGATAGGCGCTCGATTTCACGATCAAGCCGACGACGTGGCGCAGGCTGAAGTTCTTTTTGCTGAACTCGTCCGCCAGCGCCTGCAGCAGTTCGGGGTTGGCGGGCTGCGGCGCCCACCCGGCCGGCAGTTGCCCGTTCGGGTCCAGCCGCGCCAGATCGAAGTTGGTGGAGGGCGACACCAGCGCCTCAACCATCAGCTCTTCCCAGATGTAATTGACCGCCGCGCGCGCGAACTGCGGGTCGGCGGTGAGATGGCGCGCCAGCGCCTGCCGCCGGTCTTCGCCGGCATTCACGACGCCGCCCCCGTTGAACATGTATTTCGGCTCGACGGTGAATTTACCGTTGATGGGGGTGCGGGGCTGCCGGTTGCCGTAATCCGTATCCAGCCCGTATTCGCCGCGCGTGAAATCCGTGACGGTGTACGGCGCGTAGAGCGTCGGGCTGTTGTTCCCGGTGCGGGCGAAAAATGCGGCCATGCCCCACGCTTCGGCGCGGGTCGCTTTGGACGCCCATAAATTGATGGTGCCCAGGTGGCCCGCGCCGTCGTGGCAGAACAGACAATCCATCGAACTCAAGCCCAGGAAGGTCGTCGCCGTTAGCACGGCTTGCGCGTCGTACGTATCCTGGATCGGCCCCATCTGAACGCGCCCGCCGATCAGGAAGTTGGCGGCCCCGTTCACAAAGCTGTCGCCTTTGGCAGTGATCATCTCGCCGGCCATCTGGGCGTAGCTCTTGTCGGCCGCGATCGAATCCTTGATGAATTTGTAAAAGGCCTCGCGCCCGTTGACGTAGCGACGGACGTTGATGGAACTCGAAGTGTTTTTGAACAGGTCGCCGTAAAAGAGCGTCCATTTGTCCACGAATTCCGGCGAGGCGATCAACTGGTCCGCCAGCTTGTCGCGCTTTTGCGGGTCTTTGTTGCTCAAAAAGCTGGTCGCGACATCGGCAGCGGGGATGCGCCCGGTCAGGTCCAGGTAAATGCGGCGCAGGAACTCCTCGTCGCTGCTGAGCGGGGCCGATTGCACGCCAGCCGCCTCCATCTTGTCGAAGATCAGCGTGTCAATCAGGTTGCGGCGCGGGATGGCGTCGGCGGCAAGCAGCGCGGCCGTTTCGCGCTTCCCGATCCGGCCGCTGAAGCTTTCGGTCGTTTCGGAAACGGCGACGCGGTGGCGGGCTTGCACTCCTTTGAAATCTTGCGGCGAATTTAGGTACGCGCAGTCGGCACCGGCACGGGCGGGATTTTGCGCGGACGAAGTGGGCCTGGCGCCGAATGCCGTCAGCGCATCGGCCACCCACCCCAGGCGGTCGGCAGAGGCTGCCAACGCCGCCAACGAAAAGGCAAGCAACGTCGCCCGCTTCACCAAGCGGATTCGCCCAGCCTGGCCGGACGGGCCGTCGAGCGGTTCTCTTTGCATAAATAAATTCCTCCGAAACGGACTTCCCCGGATTGGTTGGGAGCAGAACTTTTCCAAACGCCTTGGGCTTACAGGCTCTGTTTTGAATGGGACCTCAAATCCCGGCTCGGTAAAGCTGAGTGGGCAACTCGGAATCTGTCATGAAATGGCGGCTCGTTTTTATTTTCTCTCGATTGGCTATCTCGAAGTAAGGGCCGCATTGATTTTGGGCGGCCCGAACCATATCACAACAAATTTTGATGGCAAGGTTTTTAATCGCCGGGCGGCCTTCGCCTGCCGGCGTTGAAGCGCGAAGCCCGCTGGTTCTCTTTGGCGTATGCCTTAAGTGAACAGATCGTCGCGTTGACCGTCACTCGCCCGGCGCTTAGAATCACCGCGCTATTGCAATCATCGCGTCATCACGCGCAAACAAAAATCACGAGGTCCAAGATGAAACAGAACGAGAGCCAAACCCCGCGCTCCGGCTTGTCGCGCCGCGACCTGTTGGTCGGCGCCGCGCGCGCGGGCGCGGCCGCCACGCTAAGCCAGCTACTTCCGAATGAATTCGTCCGGGCCTTCGCCCAGAACACCGTCAAGGGCAAGGAAAAGTTGATCGTGCGCAGCCTGCGCCCCGAAGACCTGGAAACGCCGGTCGGTCTGCTCAACACGTGGATCACGCCGAACGACCTGTTTTACGTGCGCCACCACACCAACGCCGCCCGCATTGACGAACAGGCGGGCAAGGCGTGGAAGGTGGACGTGGACGGCGAAGTCGAACGCCCGATGGCGATCACGCTCGACGAGTTGAAAAAAATGCCGAAGGCGACCATCACCGTCACGCTGGAGTGCGCCGGCAACGGGCGCGCGTTTTACGACCCGCCCGTGCCGGGCATTCAGTGGGAGCGGGGCTCGGTCGGCACGGCGCGCTTCGCGGGCGCGCGGCTGGGCGACGTACTCAAGAAAGTCGGCGTCAAACCGAACGCCAAATACGTGATCGTCAACGGCGCGGAAAAGCCGGTCGGCACGCAGCCCAAATTCATCCGCAACGTGCCGATCGCCAAGGCGCTGAATCCCGACACGATCCTGGCGTACGAAATGAACGGCGAGCCGATCCCGGTGCTGCACGGGTTCCCGCTGCGGCTGGTCGTGCCCGGCTGGGAGGGCGCGTATTCGGTCAAATGGCTCAATCACATTTCGCCGAGCGAGAAGGAACACGACGGGTTCTTCGTCAAAACGGCCTACCGCTACCCGAACAAGCAGGTCGCGCCGGGCGCGGCGGTGCCGGCGGAAAATATGGTTCCGCTGACGGGGCTGATCGTTAAATCGTTCATCAACGCGCCGCTCGAAGGCGCCAGCCTGAAACCCGGCAAAGTCCGCGTCGCGGGCTTCGCCTGGGCGGGCGAATCGTTCATCTCGAAGGTGGAAGTGTCCAGGGACAACGGCAGCACGTGGGCCCCGGCCAAGTTGGGCAAAGAGCGCGAGCGGTACGCCTGGCAGTCGTTCGAGGCCGAAGTCACCATTTCGGAGCCCGGGTCGTACCTGCTGATGGCGCGCGCGACCGACGACAAGGGCAACGTGCAGCCCGTCGCGCCGCGCTGGAACCCGTCGGGCTACCTGTGGAACGTAATTGACAAGGTGAGGGTCAATGTCGAAGCGTAATTCAAAACCATTGAAGGCCGCGCTGGCGCTGGCGGCGGTGCTCGCCGTCGGCGTTTGGTCCGGCGGGGGCATGCCGTCGGTGAACGCCTCCCGGCAGGACCTGCCCGAAGGCAAAGGCGTCGAGTTGGCGCGCGACAAATGCGTCACCTGCCACGAGGCGGACGTCATCGTCGCGCAGCGCCTGACGCGGCAGGGCTGGACGCGCGAGGTCGAAAAGATGGTCCGCTGGGGCGCGCCCGTCAAGGACGCCGAAAAAGAAGTCCTGGTGGAATACTTCTCCGCCCATTTCGCGCCGACCAAGACCGCCGCGGCCGTCGCGGCGACCAACGAAGCGCTCGGCAAGCAAATCTTCGAAGCCCAGTGTCTGGTCTGCCACGAAGCGGACTTGACGGAAGGGCAGCGCCTGACGCGGCAGGGCTGGACGCGCGAAGTCGAAAAGATGGTCCGCTGGGGCGCCAAGGTCACCGACGCCGAGAAGGGGCCGTTGGTGGATTACCTTTCGAAACACTACGGGCCGCGGCCGCTGAAGGCCGCGCGGTAATCTCCCCGAAGCGCATGGAGGACCTGACAAAGGCGCTGAACGCGCTCAATATCCTGAGCCTGATGATCACGCCCGCAGTGCTGATTTCGGCCTGCGGGACGTTGATCTTTTCCACCTCGACGCGGCTGTCGCGCATCGTGGACCGCGTGCGCGACCTGAGCCGCAGGATCGAGGAACTCTCTAAAGCCGAGGAAGTGGATTTCCCCGACGAGCATTTCACCGAGGTCGAGCGCCAACTGGCCATGCACACGCGGCGCGGCCGGCTGATCCAGACCTCGCTGACCAGCTTTTACATCTCGCTCAGTTTTTTCGTGGCCGCCACCGTCGCCGTCGGCCTGGTCGCCATCCTCAAACATTACGCCTGGCTCCCCAACCTGCTCGGCATCGTCGGCACGCTGTTTCTGTTTTACGGGTGCGTGATGCTGATCGCCGAAACGCGGCTGGCATGGCGCTCGGTCAACTCCGAGATGGCTTTCATGCTGATGCTGCGGCAGCGGTATCAGGAACACCGGACCGCCCGCAAAACCGGGACGCTGGACCTCCCGCCGCAGTACCGCGAACGGTAGCTCGCACGGAAGGCAAGGCACCGCACGCCGGGCGAATTGTTCCCGCCGGTTAAATCACCGGGACCCGGCGCGAGTCACCGGCCCGCCCCTCCCTGTTACAGTTCAGAGCACTGTCGAACGCCCTGGAACTTCGCCCGCCCGACGCCGGCGGGCGAAAGAAAAACGGCGGCTCATCAGGGCCGCCGTTTTTCTTTCGCCAATTGTTAAGGGGATTAGGCTCTCCCCGTGCGCAGCTTGCTGTGGCGGTAGCCGTACGAGAAGTAAAGTACGATGCCGATCACCATCCAGATAATCAGCCGCAGCCACACCTCGCCGCCTAGGCTGGCCATCAGCGCCAGGCTGGCGAGCGCGGAAAGGATCGGGACCAGGGGCACCAGCGGCGTCTTGAACGGGCGGTGCAGGTCAGGCCGCTGCTTGCGCATAAAGATGATGCCGAGCGAGACGATCACGAACGCCATCAGCGTGCCGATGCTGACCAGGTCGCCCAGCACGCGGATCGGCGTGAAGCCGGCCGCGAGTGCGACTACCACGCCGGTGATGATGGTCGTGACCCACGGCGTCTGGAAGCGCGGGTGCACCTTCGCGGCCCATGCCGGCAACAACCCGTCCTTCGCCATCGAGAAGAACACGCGCGGCTGACCCATAATCATCACCACCATGGTCGAACTGAGGCCGGCGATCGCGCCGAGCTTGACCAGGAAGGGCATCAGGTTCATCAGCGGGGCCATCCCGGTCCCGGCGGCCTTCACCCGCGCCGCGTCCACGGCCACCGCCATCGGCGCCGCCACGCCCAATTCCTTGTACGGCACCAGGCCGACCATCACGCCCGACACCAGCACGTACAGGATGGTGCAGATCACCAGAGAGCCGATGATGCCGATGGGCATGTCCTTCTGAGGGTTCTTGGCTTCCTGCGCGGCGGTCGAGACCGCGTCAAATCCGATGTAGGCGAAGAAGATGACGCCCGCCCCGCGCATAATCCCGCTCCAGCCGTACTCGCCGAATTTGCCCGTGTTCGGGGGGATGAACGGCGACCAGTACGCGGAATTCACGAACATCACGCCGGCCGCGATGATCGCGATGACCACCAGCACTTTGAGGATGACGATGACGGAATTGACGTTGGCCGATTCTTTGATGCCGATGACCAGCAGTATGGTGACGAAGATCGTGATCAACACCGCGGGGAGATTGAAGATGGACGTCGCGGTGCTGCCGTCGGCCAGTTGCACCACGGTGCCGGGGGCGGCGCTGAACGCGGCGGGGAACTGAATGCCGAAGTCCTTCAGGATGCTGACCAAATACCCGGACCAGCCGACCGCCACGGTCGCCGCGCCGAGCGCGTATTCCAGAATCAAGTCCCAGCCGATGATCCAGGCGACGAATTCGCCCAGTGTGGCGTAGCCGTAGGTGTAGGCCGAACCGGCGATCGGGACGGTGGAGGCGAATTCGGAGTAGCAGAGCGCGGCCAGCGCGCTGACCACCCCGGCCAGCACCATCGAAATGACGATGGCCGGGCCGGCGTGCGCGGCCGCCGCCTGGCCCGTGAGCACGAAGATGCCGGTGCCGATGATCGCGCCGATGCCGAGCGCCACCAGATTGACCGCGCCCAACGCGCGTTTGAGTGTGTGGTCGCCAGTGCTTTCGGCTTCGGCCTTAATCTGTTCCAATGGTTTGGTCGCGAACAGTGACATTAAGTCCTCCTCGGCCTACCGGAGCAGGCCTATTCGAGTTGTCTGAGCAATGCTGTGATCAGCAGGTAAATTGTTAGAAAATTTCGCCTGACTGCGAATGCGGAGCCGCGGGGGTAGAGCAAAACTTTCGGCGACTCCGAAGTGGCGCATACTCTAAACGCAGTCCGCGAGAGCGTCAATATCGCCGAGCCTAATCGCCGAGGGCTTCGCTCGGCACGACGCCGCGCTTGCGCGCCTGCGCGCGCCAGAACAGATAAACCGGCAAGCCCGTCGCTACGATGGCCAGCCCCGGCCAGGTCGTCTGCGGCTGATACGCGAACAAAACGAGCAGAATCACCGTCGCGCCGATGAGGTAGAGCGCGGGCACCACCGGGTAGCCGAACGCTTTGTACGGGCGTTCCGCCGCCGGCTGTTTGCGGCGCAGCAGGTAGATCCCCAGGATCGTCAGGATGTAAAAGATCAGCGCCGCCGAAATCACGTAATTCAGCAGATCCCCGTACAGATTGCCGTAACTGGTGGACCCGTCCGGCGCGGTTTTGATCGTCCGCGGCAGGACGTAGAACGCGGCCCAAATGCCCTGGAAGATCAGGCCCCAGGCCGGCACCGAGCGGCGGTTCAGTTCGCCCGCCGATCGGAAAAACAGCCCGTCGCGCGACATCGCGTAATAGGCGCGCGCCCCGGCCAGAATCAGGCCGTTGTTACAGCCGAAGGTCGAGACCAGAATCACCACCGCCATCAGCGTCGCGCCCAGCCCCGGGAAGATGACGTTCGCGGTCGCCGTGGCCACGCGGTCGCTCGGCACTTGCTGGATGGACTCGATCGGCAGCGAGACCAGATACGCGATGTTCGCCAGCAGGTAGAGGGTGATGACCAGCCCCGTCCCGAACGCCAGCGACAGCGGGATGTTGCGTTTCGGGTCTTTCACCTCGCCCGCCGTGAAGGTGATGTTGTTCCAGGCGTCGGCGGAAAAGAGCGAGTTGGTTTGCGCGACGCAAAGGCCGACAAACAGGCCGAAGGCCGTCGCGGCGGTCAGCCCGTAGCCGACGTCCTGCAAGGTGCCGCGCACCGCCCAGAAATTCCCGAAGTTGGCCTGCACCGCGCCGGAGTTCCACCCGATCAGCAGCCCTAGCACGATCAGCGCGATCAAGGCCCCCGTCTTGGCGAAGGTGAAGACGTTCTGCACCAGCTTGCCCAGCTTCAACCCGCGCGTGTTCATCCAGGTCAGCAGCGCGATCATCAGCACGCCGACCAGTTGCGCCGTCGAAAGCGAGATCGCGTAGCTGGAGCCGAGGTGGATCGGCCGGACGATGTAATTCGTTTCGGAAATTGTCGGCCACAGCACGCCCAGGTAGCGCGCGAAGCCGACCGCGACGGCCGCGATCGTCCCGGTCTGGATGACCAGAAAGAGCGTCCAGCCGTACAGGAACCCCCACAAGGGAGAAAACGCCTCGCGCAGGTAGACGTACTGCCCGCCGGCCTTCGGCATCATCGCCGCCAGCTCGCCGTAACTGAGCGCGCCGACCAGCGTCAGGAAGCCTGTGATCAGCCACACCACCAGCAGCCAGCCGGGCGACCCGACTTGCCGCGCGATGTCCGCCGAAACGATGAAAATGCCCGACCCGATCATCGAACCCGCCACGATCATCGTTGAATCGAGCAGACCTAGACCACGAACAAATTTTTCTTCTTGTGCCATGGTGAATTATGGGTTTTCGATTCTTAATTTAGGATTGGGAATGAAGGCGAAAATCGAAAGTGAAGCGTAGTAATCCGAATCCAAAACCCAGAATTCAAACGTGAAGGGAAGAAAAAGGGCGACCTGTTGTCCAGAATCGCCCTGACGTCTGCAAACTTACTTGCCCGGGGAAGCCTGCGGCTGCGCCGCGGGTTGCTGCTGTTGCGGCTGCGCCGATTGCGTCTGATCCGGCTTGGACGTGAACTTGTTGTAAAGGTTCTCGCCGATCCGCAGCCCGTCGTTGCCGAAGACGAAGACGATCAGCGCGAAGACGATCACCAGGCCCACGCTTTGAATCCGTTCGCGCAGCTTCATCGTCATCGTCAGGCCGACCAACCCCATCAGGCCTTCCAGCAGGATGGTCAGAATCATCCCGCCGTCCAGCACCGGGATCGGCAGCAGGTTGAAAATGCCCAGGTTCAAACTCAAAAAGCCGGCCCACGGAATCATGCTGGCCCAGCCGCCGTTGTTGTAGGTCTTGACGGTCTGTTCGGCCATGCCCAGCGGCCCTTGCACCGAATTACGCACCGACCGCGCGCCGCTGAAGATCTGCCGGAAGCCGATCACGGTCCCGCGCAGAATGCGCCAGTTGTAATCCCAGCCGTAGCGGATGGCTTCGGCCAGCGACGTGGTCTTCATCGTGACCATCGTGTTCTGAATTTCGATGCCCACGCCCAGCCGGTATTCTCCGTCCACCTGGACGGGCGAAATCTGCAAATCCTGAGTTTGCTGATTCCGCTCGACCTGCACCTGGATCGGCTGGCCGTGGCTGGCCTGCAACGCGCCCTTGAACTGGCTCCACGAAACCAATTTCTGGCCGCCCACGCCTACGATCTTATCGCCGGCCTTAATGCCCGCCAGATCGGCCGGCTTGCCGGGTTCGACGGTCGTCACCGTCACCTGTTTGATCGGGACGTAGGCTTCAATGCCCGCTTCGCCGACCTTCTCCTTTTCGATCTGCCGGGCGGTCGGCCTCAGCGTCAGGTTCAGGGTTTGGCCGTTGCGTTCGACTTTCAGTGGGATCTCTTCCTCCGGCCGTAAGAAGATTTCGAACCGGACGTCTTCCCAGGTCGGGTGCGTGTTGTTTTCGACCGCCACAATCTTGTCGCCCGCCTGCAAGCCCGCTTTTTCGCCGGCGGAATCTTTAATCACGTACCCGATGACGGGCTGTTGCCCGCGGTCGGCGGAGACTTCGTAGCCGGTCAGAATGCCGACGGTCGGGATCAGGATGGCGAAGGCGATGTTGAAGGCGGGGCCGGCAAAGGCGACCAGCAGGCGTTTCCATTTCGGGTGGGAGTTGAATTCATCCACCGGCGCGTCGCTCTTGCCCTGCAGCATCTCCAGGTTTTCGCCGCGGAAACGCACGTACCCGCCGAGCGGAACCAGACTGAGACGGTAATCGGTCTCGCCGAGCTGAAATCCCCACAGCCGTTTGCCGAACCCGACGGAGAAGACCTCCACGCCGATCCCCAGCAATTTCGCGACGATGAAATGGCCGAATTCGTGAATGACCACCAGCGCGCACAGCACAACGATAAAAGCGACGATACTCACCTTCGAAACTCCTTCTTTTCAGGCCGCCGGCCTCGGGCGTTTTGCCCGGCTTCTAAACTGCGGCTAATCCGGCCATTGGTGGCCTTTTCCAATCCTCTTTATCGGGGAAGGCCAGTGTATTTCAGGCTCACAGCGGGTGTCAAAGCAGCGCTCACAACCCGCTGATTACTTTTAAGATGACTCAACATCGACGTTGCAGCCGGGTTGGCGGGAATGTAGACTGTCCCACTTTATCCGGGAAGAAGAGAGTCAATACTTCAGTGCCAGCTACCTTTTGCGCCGCAAACCGCAAGAATACGTCCGCCGGTCACGCCGGGAGTAAAATGGCTGTGATTCACGCTAGAGATAGAAAGTAGAAGTTAGAGATACGATGAGTTCTGAAATTCGAAAGATCGGCTTCGTCAGTCTGGGCTGTCCCAAAAATCTGGTGGACAGCGAAGTGATGATGGGGCAACTGAAAGCCCACGGCTACGAACTGACCACCGACCGCGAAGCCGCCGACGTGATGGTCATCAACACCTGCGGCTTCATCCAGACGGCCAAGGAAGAGTCCATCAACACGATTTTGGAAATGGCCGACTTGAAAGAGTCGGCCAACCTGAAACGGCTGGTGGTCGCCGGCTGTCTGGTCGAACGGTACCGGCAGGATCTGCTCAACCAGTTGCCGGAAGTGGACGCCGTGCTGGGCACCAGCGAACTGGAAAAGATCGTGGCGGCCGTGGACCCCATCGCCGCCGAAGCGCAGGACGCGGCCTTCGTCGCCTCGAACGCCTGGATGACGCGCGGGCTGCCGACGTACCTTTACGACGAAAACTCGCCGCGCGTGCTGGCCACGCCGAAGCATTTCGCCTACGTCAAGATTGCCGAAGGCTGCGACCACACCTGCGCGTTCTGCGCGATCCCGCAGATGCGGGGCAAGTATCGCAGCCGCCGCGCCGGCTCGATCCTGCGCGAAGCCGAACAGCTCGCCCAGCAGGGCGTCAAAGAGTTGGTGCTGATTTCGCAGGATTCCACGCAGTACGGCCTGGATTTGGGGATCAAAGACGGCTTGGCCGATCTGCTGCGGAGTCTGGCGCGCGTGGACGGCATCGAATGGATTCGGGTGATGTACACCTACCCGAATTCCCTGAGCGACGCCACCTTGCGCGCAATGGCCGAAGAACCGAAGGTCTGCAACTATCTGGACATGCCGTTGCAGCACGCCAGCGCGAACATCCTGAAGCGCATGCGGCGCGGCGGCAACCGCCAGTTGCTGGAAAAGCTGATGACCCGCGCGAAACAGATCGTGCCTGAAATCACGTTGCGGACGACCTTGATCGTCGGCTTTCCGGGCGAGACCGACGAAGATTTTGAGGAGCTGATGCAGTTCGTCCGCGACGTGGAATTCGACCGTGTCGGCGTGTTCACCTACTCGGACGAAGAGGGCACGCACGGCTACGACCTGGACGGCAAAATCCCGGCGCGCACGATGCGTTCGCGCCGCGCCCGGCTGATGCGCGAACAGGCCAAAATCTCCAAAAAGAAGAACAAGGCGATCATCGGCAAACGCTTCCGCGCCTTGCTCGAAGGCGTTTCGCAGGAGACCGAATTGCTGTTGCAGGCGCGGCTGGAATCGCAGGCGCCGGAAGTGGACGGCCACGTCCTGATCAACGACGTGCCGGACGGCTTTGCCGCGCGGCCGGGCGAGTTCATCCACATCGAAATCACCGAAGCGCACGATTACGACCTGGTCGCGAAAGTGATCGAACCCCAAGCACAGGGATTGACGGACGCGGCGAACTCTCAACTTTCAACTTTCCACTTCCAGGCATAAACAGCGCACCGGTTCTCGGTTTCCAGGCATGATCAGCGAGCCGGTTCTCGGTTCAAAACAGTTGAGAGTTGGGAGTTCAAAGTTGCAAGTTGGTCACTGTACGCGCAACGTCAAACTGATCCATCGCCGTCATTTCAACAATGCTCAACGAAAAAATCGAAGAGAACAAAGCCAAGCGCGGCCAGCGGCCGAAGATCAACGGCCCGGTGGACGCCCTGGCGCTTTTCCTGGCGACGGGGTTCGGCGTGGGCTTCATCCCGTTCGCGCCGGGCACGTGGGGGTCGGTGGTCGGATTGCTGATCGCCTACGGGCTGATCGCGGCGTTCAGCCTGGACGTGGTCTTGTTGCAGAACGCGCTGATTGTGGCCAGCCTGGTTTCCGCGGCGGTCGGCGTCTGGGCGGGGACGCGGGCCGAAACGATCTTTTCCCGCAAAGACGCCGGCCAGATTGTGATGGACGAAGTCTGCGGCCAGATCCTCACGTTCGTTTTCATCGCGCCGTACCTGGCCCGGCTGGGCGGCCAGTGGCGCTGGTGGATGATTCCGGGGTTCGTCCTGTTTCGCGCCTTCGACATTTTCAAGCCGTACCCGATCAACCGGCTGCAAGGGCTGACGGGCGGGTTGGGCGTGATGATGGACGATATTCTGGCCGGGATTTATGCGGCGGTGCTGATGTCATTGGCATTGTTACTGGCCGCGGGGTAGCTCGTCGTCCGTTAACCGAACCCTGCCGGCGCCTGCAAGCTGTTCCCTGACACCTGACAAAGTTATGCTCAACGCTGAAATTATCGCCATTGGTTCCGAGATGCTGACGCCGTTCCGCCTGGACACGAATTCTTTGTGGCTGACCGAACGGCTGAATTCGATGGGCATTGACGTCAAGCTGAAGACCGTCGTCGGCGACGACGAATCGCGCCTGGAAGAGACCATCCGCGACGCGATGAAGCGGTCGGAGATTGTCATTTCCACCGGCGGCCTGGGACCCACGGAAGACGACATCACGCGCAAGATGTTTGCCCGCGTGCTCAAACGCCGCCTGATTCTGGACGACGCGATTCTGGAAAGGCTGCGCGCCCGCTTCGCCAAACGCGGCATGCCGATGCCGGAGATCAACGCCCGGCAGGCGCTGGTGATGGAGCGCGCCGAAGTGCTGCCCAACCCGAACGGCACCGCGCCCGGCATGCTGATCGAGGAAGGCAAATGCACCGTCGTACTGCTGCCCGGCCCGCCGCGCGAAATGAGGCCGATGTTCGACGCGTCGGTCGCGCCGGCGTTAAAGCAGCGCGCGGGCGATTTGCTGATCGTGCGTCGCTGTTTGAGCATCTTCGGCCTGACCGAATCGCGCACCGACGAACTGGCCGCGCCCGTCTACACCAAATTCCAAAACCCTTCGACCACGATCCTGTTCAAAGACGGCCAGATCGAACTGCACCTGACGGCGCAGGCCAAGAACGAGACGGAAGCCAACCGGCTGCTCGACGACCTTGCCGGCCAGCTCGACGAAGTCCTGGGCGACTACGTCTTCTCGCGCCGCGAAGAAAAGCTGGAAGAAGTCGTCGGCGAACTGCTGCGCTGGCGCGGCTACTCGCTGGCGACGGCGGAAAGCTGCACCGGCGGCCTGCTCGCGGGACGCATCACCGAAGTCGCGGGCAGTTCGGAATACTTCCTGGAAGGCGTCGTGACGTATTCCAACGAAGCCAAGATGCGAATGCTCGGCGTGCCGAAAGAACTGCTGGAACAGCACGGCGCGGTCAGCGAACCGGTCGCCACCGCGATGGCGGCGGGCGTTCGCCAACTGGCCGGTTCCACGTTCGGCATCGGCATCACCGGGATTGCCGGCCCGGGCGGCGGCAGCGAGGAAAAACCGGTCGGCTTGGTCTACATCGCGCTGGCCGACGAAGACAACGTGACGGCGCGCAACTTCATTTTTCCCGGCGACCGCCAATTCATCCGCACGCTGTCGGTCAACGCCGCGCTGGATCTGATACGGCGAAGGATCAAATGACCTTGAACCTCTGTCTACAGCTGGCATTTGACTGATCCGTCGAGTGGATGGAAACGACATATGAGTCTGCTCTCCCTCATTCTTGCTTACCTTCTCGGTTCGATCCCGTTCGGCTTTTTGATCGTCAAGCTGAAGAGCGGCGCGGACGTGCGGCAGACTGGCAGCGGCGGAACGGGCGCGACCAACGTCACGCGCAAGGCGGGCAAGGGCGCGGGGATCGTCACACTGATTCTGGACGCGCTGAAAGGCACGGCGGCGGTCGTGCTGGCGCGATGGCTGACGGGCGAGGCGGGGACTTCGTGGGTGGTGGCGGGCGCGGGCGTCTTGGCGGTGGTCGGGCACTGCTTCCCGGTCTGGCTGAAATTCAAAGCGGGCAAGGGGGTGGCGACGGGTTTGGGCGTGTTTCTGGCGATCGTGCCCTGGTCGGTGTTGGCGGCGGCGATCGTCTTTCTCTTGATCGTCTGGCGGACGCGCTTCGTCTCGCTCGGGTCGGTCACGGCGGCGGCGGTCGTGCCGCTGTGGACGGCCATTCAGCACGCGGCGATTTCGCCGGTGGCGGATTTTGTGCCCGCGATGGCGGCGGTTTGCGCCGCTTCGGCGGTCATCATCGCCAAACACCACGAAAACATTCGGCGACTGCTGGCCGGCAACGAAAACAAGTTCGGCGCGGCAAAGTAGAACATCAGCACTCATCCCGGAGGGTTCACACCATGGACGCAGCGCAACAACAGCTTTCGTTTCGAGAAGTTTTGCAGATGGCCCCGTTCCGCCGGCTATGGCTGGGGCAGTTGGTCAGCATTTTCGGCGACTTTCTGGCGCTGTTCGCCGTGCTCAGCTACGCGTCGTTCAAACTGCACGCGACGGCTTCGCAGGTCACCCTCATCAGCGTGTCGTTTATGATCCCGTTCGCCTTTTTCGGCCCCGTGGCGGGCGTGTTCGTGGATCGCTGGGATCTGAAGCGGACGATGATCAGCAGCGACCTGATCCGCGCGGGGCTGATGCTCGCGCTGGTCTTCATCCCGAACTTGTACGGCATCTACGCGATTCTGCTGGCGCTGAGTCTGGTTTCGACCTTCTTCATCCCGGCGCAGTCGGTGACGCTGCGCACCCTGGTGCCGATGAACGGGCTGCTGCCGGCCAACGCGCTGATGCAGCAGGCGATGCAATTCGTCCGCATCTTCACCCCGGCCATCGCGGGCGCGCTGGTGAAATCGGTCGGCGCGAAAATCTGTTATTACATCGACGCTTCCAGCTTCCTGTTTTCGGTGGCGATGGTGGCGCCGCTGGTGATCAAGCGTGAGAAAGTGGCGGCCGTGACGCAGGACAAGGCCACCGTCAAGTCGGTCGTCTCCAACCTCGGGGCGGGCGCAAAATTCATCTTCACGCACGCCAGCATTTCGTTCGTCATCATCTCGATCGCGGCGGGCATGTTCGCCATCAGTTGCTTCGGGCCGCTGATCGCCGTCTACGTGCGCGACAATTTGAAGGCCACCGAGCAGACGTTCGGCATCGTCAACTCGCTGACGGGCGTGGGCATGATTCTCTGCACGCTGCTGATCGGCAAGTACGCGCAGTCGCGGGCGAAGACGCGGATGGTCATCGAAGGGTTGTTGGTCATCGGCATTTCCGTCGTGCTGATGGTGGCGTTCCGCAACATCCCGATGGCGGCGGTTGGGATGTTCGGCGTCGGCGTCGGGGCGGCGCTGATTATGATCCCTTCGCAGACCTTGATTCAGTCCGAAACGCCGATGGAAATGGTCGGCCGCGTCAGCAGCAGCGTCTGGTCGCTGATGTCGGTCGCGCAGGTGATCGGGCTGGTCTTCTCCGGCTCGCTGGCGCAGCGGCTCGGGATCGTCAATCTGTTCTACCTGAGCGCTGCCATGCTGGTGGCGATCGCCGTCGTAGGCTTTTTCCGGCTGCAAGCTAAAACGCCGCAGAAGCCTGATCTGATGGCGTCGCAGGCATAAGTCGGTGCCGCGGCCGGCAGGGAGCGGGTGTTCCGTCAGGCGTGCTGACCGAAGTCACCCGGCCGCTGCCGCCCCCGGTCCCGAACCGAAATCTATGAAACGAATCGCGGTCATCGGGGCGGGCAGTTGGGGCACCACGCTGGCGCTGGTCGCGGCGCGCGCGGGCAACGGCGTTCGCCTGTGGGCGCACAGCGCGGAAGTGGCCGACGGGTTGCGGCTGCGGCGCGAAAACCCGATTTATCTGCCGGGCCTTCCGCTGCCGGATTCGATTTCGCCGACCCACGATCTGGCCGAAGCGCTGGCCGACGCCGAAATCGTGCTGACCGCCGTCCCGTCGCACGTCTGCCGCGACGTGTACCGGCAGATGCTCCCGCACCTCCGGCCGGAGATGACCTTTGTTAACGCGACGAAAGGCATCGAAACGACGGCGCGGCAGGCAGGCCAGCAGCAGGCAGGCCAGCTGCGGATGGAGCAGGTCGTGCGCGACGTGCTGAAAGATCATTTTGAGCCTCGCTACGTCGCGCTCTCCGGCCCGAGCTTCGCGCTGGAAGTCGCCAGGGATGAACCCTGCGCCATCGTCGCGGCCTCGCGGATGGCGGCCTGGGCGGAGGAAACCCAGCGGGCGTTGTCCACGCGCCGCTTCCGCGTGTACACCAACGCCGACCTGGTCGGGGTCGAGGTCGGCGGCGCGGTCAAAAACGTGATGGCGATCGCGACGGGCGCGGTCAACGGGCTGGGGCTGGGCTACAATAGCGCGGCCGCGCTGGTCACGCGCGGGTTGGCGGAAATGACGCGGCTCGCGGTAAGACTCGGCGGGCAGGCGGATACCCTGGCCGGGTTGGCCGGCCTGGGCGATTTGGTCCTGACCTGCTTCGGCAGTCTGTCGCGCAACCGCCGCGTCGGGTTCGAACTCGGGCGGGGGCGCCGCCTGGACGAAATCGTCGGCGAGATGCGCGAGGTCGCCGAAGGCGTCAACACGGCCATCGCCGCGCACGAACTGGCGAAAGAGTTGGGCGTCGAGATGCCGATCACGACCGGGGTCTACCAGTTGCTGTACGAAGGCAAAAGCCCGCGCGAGCTGGAAGAGGAGTTGATGGAAAGGCCGCTCAAATCGGAGCGTGTTTGAATTCAATGGGCGCAGAGTACCGCATTCGAATGGCGACGCCGGATGACGCCGCCGTCATCGCGCGCCACCGCGCGGCGATGTTCCGCGACATGGGCGAGGTGAACGACGGGGAAGCCGCCCGGCTGGAGGCCGCGGCGTTCGTCCACCTGCGGCAGATGCTGGCGGACCGCCGCTACGTCGGCTGGCTGGCGGAATGCGGCGGCGAGGTCGTTGCGGGCGGCGGCGCGATCATCAGCCAGACGCTGCCCCGGCCGCGCATTCCGGACGGCGGGGCGGCGGCGCTGGTCCTCAACGTTTATACTGAACCCGGACACCGCCACCGGGGTCTGGCGCGGCGGGTGATGGAGGCGGTGCTCGACTGGTGCGGGCGCAATCACATCGCCGTCGTCTCGCTCCACGCTTCCGCCGAGGGGCGCCCGCTGTACGAACGTCTGGGATTCGCCCCGACCAACGAGATGCGCTGGAACGGCACGGAACGGTAGAAGGTTTCTGATGGCACAGAAGGCACAAACAGAACAGCCCCCGAAGGCCGTCGCGACTAACCGCGAGGCGTACCACAACTACTTCATTCTCGAAACCTACGAGGCCGGAATCGAATTGACCGGGACGGAGGTCAAGTCCGCCCGCGCCGGCCGCGTCAACCTGAAAGACGGGTACGTGCTGGTGCGCGACGGGCAGGCCTGGCTGCTCAACGTCCACATCAGCCCGTATTCGCACGGCAACCGCCAGAATCACGACCCCGACCGGGAGCGGCGGCTGTTGATGCACAAACGCGAAATCGTCCGGTTGCAGTCCAAGATCCAGGAGAAGGGGTTGACGCTCGTCCCCACGCGGTTTTATTTCAAAGGCAATCTGATTAAATGCGAGGTCGGGCTGGGCCGCGGCAAGAAACTTTATGACAAGCGCGAAACCGAGGCGCGCAAGACGCAGGAGCGCGAAGCCCGCGCGGCGATGAAAAACAGGATGCGTGATGAGTAGTACGGTTCTGGTCGGTTTGCTATTGGTCGCCGCGGCCGCGGCCGCGACCCTTTTCCTGCTCCGCCGCCGCAAGGCCTCGCCCGAAGGCGAGACCGCCGCGAGCGATGATCAGGCGGTGTTGGATCAATTGGCCGCCGCCGGCTCCGATCTGAGCAAGCCGCACCGCGTCGAGTTCTATCTTTACTTCCCCACCGAGCAGGCTGCCCGGGAGGCCGCCGAAAGGCTGGAGGCCGAGGGGTTCGAGGGCGAGATGGAGCGCTCCGCCGATTTGTCGTCATGGCTGTGCCTGGTCAGCCAGCGGATGGTGCCCGAACTGTCCGGGATCGCGGCCACTAAACGCCGGCTCGCCGCCGTGGCGCGCGAGTTCGGCGGCGAGTATGACGGTTGGGAGACGAAAGTCGAAAATAGTTGACCGAATCTTTTTGAGGAGCTGAATGATGGAAGTTAAAGCTGATTCAAGAAAATTTTATGAGATCGAATGCGACGCGCTGGTCGTCGGAATCTTCGAGGGGGAAAAGCCGGACGAGGGGACGCTGGCCGAACTGGACAAACGCATCGGCGGCGTGCTGGCTTCGCTGATCGAAACCGGGGAGTTCTCCGGCAAGGCCGGCGAGTCCGCCTACGTCCACAACACCGGCGAGATGAAATCGCGGCGGCTGTTGCTGCTCGGCGCGGGCAAGCGGGAGGACTTCACCCCCGACCAGGTGAGGCGGATGGCCGGCACGGCGGCGCGCAGCCTGCGCGGCAAAAAGGCGCGCAACTTCGCGTTTTTGCGGCGCTCTCAGCTGGCCATGGGCGAGGCCGCCCAGGCGGCGACCGAAGGCGCGCTGCTGGCGCTGTTTGACCCGGACAAGTACCACACCTCGGACAAGACCGAAAATCACCTGGAAACGATGATCCTGGCGACGACCGAAGGGGACGTCGAAGAGTTGAAGCGCGGCGTCGAACGCGGCCGCGTCATCGCCGAGGCGACGAACTTCGGGCGCGAAATCATCAACGAGCCGAGCAACGTCATGACGCCGACGGCGCTGGCCCAAAAGGCCGAAGACGTGGCCAAGGATTACGGCCTGGAACTCGACGTGCTCGACGAAGCCCGGATGAGGGAACTCGGCATGGGGTCGCTGCTCGGCGTGGCGCAGGGGTCGGCCGAGCCGGCCAAGATGATCGTGCTGCGCTACACGCCGAAGTCGGAATCGGACGAAACCATCGCCATCGTGGGCAAGGGCGTGACCTTCGACACCGGCGGCATTTCCATCAAACCGTCCGACGGGATGGAGAAGATGAAATACGACATGGCGGGTGGCGCGACCACGCTCGCGGCGATGCGCGCCGTCGCGCAGCTCAAACCGTCGGTCAACGTCATCGGCATCGTCCCGGCCGTCGAAAACATGCCCGGCGGGCGGGCGCAGCGCCCCGGCGACGTGGTCCGCGCGATGACCGGCAAGACCATCGAGGTCATCAACACCGACGCCGAAGGCCGCTTGATCCTGGCCGACGCCGTGGCTTACGCCCGCAGACTCGGCGCGACGAAGATCGTGGACCTGGCGACGCTGACCGGCGCGGTTTCGATCGCGCTCGGCGACGTGTACGTGGCGATTCTGGGCAACAACCAGGGCTGGGTTGATTCGGTCATCGCGGCCGGCAAAAAGTCCGGCGAGAAGCTCTGGCAACTGCCGCTCGACAAGGAGTACCGCGAGCAGATCAAGAGCGAGATCGCGGACATCAAAAACGTCGGCGGCCGCAAAGCCGGCACGATCACCGGCGCGTACTTCATCCGCGAATTCGTTGAAGATACGCCGTGGGCGCACCTGGACATCGCGGGCACGGCCTGGAACGACAGCAACAAGCCGTACCTGTCGGTCGGGCCGACGGGGGTTTGCGTGCGGACGCTGGTGAATTTGGTCTGCGGCTAAGGGACGAGGCGGTGGAAGGGGCCGAGAGTTACGTACTCCCGGCCCCTCGCCCCACACTTGGTTTGACCAATCCGAAATCCGCGCATTACAATCCCGCTTACTTTTCCACCCAATATTCCAACGGAGAGTTACCAATGACCATTCAAGAGATCGAGAAGCTGCTCGGGGAAGAGGGCCAAGCGCTGCTGACGCACGAGTGCAAGACCATCTCGAAGGACCTGCTGCACCTGCCCGGCCCGGATTATATTGACCGCGTGTTTATGGACAGCGACCGCACGCCGTCCGTGCTGCGCAACCTGCAACTGTTATTTAACACCGGGCGGCTGTCGGGGACGGGGTTCGTTTCGATCCTGCCCGTGGACCAGGGCATCGAACATTCGGCCGGCGCCAGCTTCGCCAAAAACCCCCTGTACTTCGACCCGCAGAACATCGTCAAGCTGGCCATCGAAGGCGGCTGCAACGCCGTGGCTTCGACGCTGGGCGTGCTCGGTGCCTCGGCGCGCAAGTACTCGCACAAGATCCCCTTCATCGTCAAAATCAACCACAACGAATTCCTGACCTACCCGAACAAATTCGACCAGGTGATGTTCGGCAAGGTCGAACAGGCGTTCGACATGGGCGCGGTCGGCATCGGCGCGACGATCTATTTCGGCTCGGACGAATCCACGCGCCAGTTGCAGGAGGTTTCCGAAGCCTTCCAGCACGCGCACGAACTGGGCCTGTTCACCGTGCTGTGGTGCTACCTGCGCAACCCCGACTTCAAGAAGGACAAGGACTACCACGTCTCGGCCGATCTGACGGGCCAGGCCAACCACCTGGGCGTGACCATCGAAGCCGACATCATCAAACAGAAGATGCCGCTCAACAACGGCGGGTACAAGGCGCTGTCGTCGAAAGAGAACCCCTACGGCAAGATTGACGAACGGGTCTACACCGAGCTGAGTTCCGACAACCTGATCGACCTGACGCGGTACCAGTTGGCGAATTGTTACATGGGGCGAGCCGGGCTGATCAATTCCGGCGGCGAATCGAAGGGCGCGAGCGATCTGGCCGACGCCGTGAAGACCGCGATCATCAACAAGCGCGCGGGCGGGATGGGCCTGATTTCGGGCCGCAAGGCGTTCCAGCGGCCGATGAACGAAGGCGTGGACATCCTGAACGCGATTCAGGACGTGTACCTGGCGAAGGAAATCACCGTCGCGTAAGACGGCAACGTCGGGAACGCCGGAATCGGAGGCGGGTGACGGGCAGTGGCGGTGCGCAACGCATCCTCACTGCCCGTCTTATTTCACTCCTGTTCGGTCTCTTCTTCTTCCTCTTCCAACTCGCCTTTGCCGCGGTTCGGCCGTTTGATGCCGAACTTGTCCAGCCGGTATTGCATGGTGCGGAACGACAGGCCCAGCAGCTTGGCGGCGCGGGTGATGTTCCAGCCGGTCTGTTCCATCGCCTGGATGATCAGCGAGCGTTCCAGCTCTTCAAACGAAATTCCCTCGGGCGGGAGCTTGAATCCGCCGGTGCCTTCGACCTGCGCGGTCTGGCGGATTTCGATGGGCAGGTCTTCGGCGGTGATCTCGTCGCCTTCGGCCAGCAGCAGGGCGCGTTCGATGGCCGATTCCAACTGGCGCACGTTGCCCGGCCAGGAGTAATTCATGATCAGCCCCTTGGCTTCGGCGGAGAGCTTGATCGGGCGGGCGGCGTTGGCGCTGTGTTTCTGGAGGAAGTATTTCATCAGCACGTCAATGTCGTCGCGGCGCTGGCGCAGCGGCGGCACCTGGATCGGGATGACGTTCAGCCGGTAATAAAGGTCCTCGCGGAAGCGGCCGTCCTTGACCATCGCTTCCAGGTCGCGGTTGGTCGCGGCCAGCACGCGCACGTCCACTTTGATGGGCCGGGTGCCGCCGACGCGCGTGACCTCTTTTTCCTGCAGGGCGCGCAGCAGCTTGGCCTGCATGCTGACGCTGACCTCGCCGATCTCGTCCAGAAACAGCGTGCCTTTGTCGGCGATTTCGAACAGCCCTTTCTTTTCGGCGTGCGCGCCGGTGAACGAGCCTTTCTCGTGGCCGAACAGTTCCGACTCGAGCAGGTTTTCATTGATCGCGGCGCAGTTGACGGCCTGGAACCGCTCGCCCGCACGCGGGCTGGCTTTGTGAATGGCGCGCGCGATGCGCTCCTTGCCGGTGCCGGATTCCCCGCGGATCAGCACGGTGGAGGGCGAGGGCGCGACCTTGACGATCATCTTTTTGACGCGCTCCATCGCGTCCGACACGCCGATGATCTCTTCGTCCACGGCGCGCATCTGCGAGACGGCCTTGGCGACGACTTCGAGCAGTTTGGCGCGGTCGAGCGGCTTTTCCAGGTAATCGAACGCGCCGCCGCGCAGCGCCTCTTTGACCGTCTCGATCGAACCGTGCGCCGTCATCAGAATGACGGGCGTCGAACTGTCCAACTGCGACAATTCGGTCAGCAGTTGAATGCCGTCCATCCCGGCCATCTTCAGGTCGGTCAGCACCAGGTCAAAATTTTCATGCTTGAAGGCGCGCAGCGCTTCCTGGGCCGAACTGGACGTTTTGACTTCGTAGAGCGGCGCGCCCGTTTCGTCGAGTTCCGCGGTGAGGATCATTTGCAGAATGTCGCGTTGATTCTTTTCGTCATCAACCACGAGGATTCTTCTGGCAGCCATATGTTCTCCCTTGGGGAAGTAAGGATTCAGGTTTGTTCAAATCGCAAACCAATCAATGCGGAGAGAAGATAGGCGATACACGTGCGCTTCCGCAATCCGCAATTAAATCATTGGCCTTCGGGAGCGAAGTGGAGACCAAATTCGGCGCGAAAGGATGAGGGAACCGGGGACAACGAAACCGGCTGAGAAAGCGATCGACCCCCGGGCCATCTTTTCACCCTGGTTCCTCGGACTGTTTGTGATGAACCGCCTTCCGTCAATCTTCGTCCTGCCAAATCACTCGGGTTGGCGCGGCAGCGTGACGGTGAAGGTGGTGCCTTCGCCCACGCCGCTTTCGACGCTGATCTGCCCGCCGTGCTCTTCGATGATCTTCCTGGTCAGCGGCAGCCCCAGGCCGATGCCGGTCTCCTTGGTTGAATAATACGGCTCGAAGATTTGTTCGAGGGCCTCCGGCAGGATGCCGGTGCCGGTGTCGGTGAATTCGATTTCGACCCGGTCGCGTTCGGGGAACAGGCCGATGTCCAGTTCGCCTCCGCCGGGCATGGCCTGAATGGCGTTGATCATTAGGTTGGAAAAGCAGGTCTTGAGCTGTTCGGCGTCGGCCCGCAGCCTGGTCCCGTCGCCGTTGTCAGCGTGGCCGTTGGATTCGATCTTGATCTTGACGCCCTGCTCGTCGGCTTTGACCTGGACCAGGTCGCGCACCTCTTCGATCAGCGACAGCGCGTCGAGCTCGCGCAGCTTGAGTTTCGCCGGCCGGCCGTAGCTTAGGAAGTCGCTGACCAGCCGGTTCAGCCGCGCCAGTTCGTCCTTGATCGTCGTCAGGATGTGTTTGTATTGCGCGCGCTGCGATTCGTTGGCCGGGGCGAAGGCTTCGCGCAGGTGGTCGATCGAAAGGTTGATGAAGTTGAGCGGGTTGCGAATTTCGTGCGCGATGCCGGAAGCCAGACGACCGATGACCGCCGACCGTTCGGCGCGCTGCAACTCCTCTTCCAGTTCGCGGCTGCGGCGCAGGACGGTCAGCATTTCGTTGAAGGCCTTCGACAGCGTGCTGACTTCCTGGGGCCCGGTGACGGGCACCTCGACGTCCAGATTACCGGCGGTGACGCGCTGCGCGGCCTGGCCCAGGTCCGTGATGGATTGGGTCAGTTGTTTACTGAAGATGGCGATCAGCGCGACCATCAGCGACCCCAGCACGCCGATGGCGATCAGACGGTCCCGCCCGGCGGCCGCCACCACCCGGTAAAACCGCCGCATGGAAACGACGATGATCACGGTGCGCGAGACGTCCACCGACACTTCCTTGCCGGCGTCGTCCTTGCCGGTCCGGCTGGTCGTAAAGGAGAACTGGATCGTGCGGTCCCGGTCTTCGGAATGCACCTCGTCTTTTTTGAGGTCGCCCAGGTGCCAGGCGGGCAACTCGCTGATCTCCGCGTCCAGGCGCTGGCCAATGTCGCTGCGGTCGGTGCTGTCGGAAATCTCCTTGGTCAGCGAATCCACGACCAGAATGTGCTGGATGGCGCTTTCGGAATTGACCGCCAGCGTGCCGCCCTTCTTCGGGTCCACCAGGTCGTACAGGTATTTGCCTTCGTTCAGCGAGCGGAGCACGATCTCGGTCGCTTCGATCGTGGCCTGCACGTATTGATCAATCTGTTCGGTGATGCGTTTTTCAGATCGCTGGCTGACCAGATAAAGCACGATGGTGGTCAGCACCAACATCCCCGCGATGAAGGCGACCATCTGCGCGCGAAAGCTGGCGAAGGATTTAAGCAGTCCGGCAGGTTTCATAGCGAAGGTGCGGTCCCGGTCGGTGGTTAGAGTTTGGCGAGCAGCCGGCGCGCCTTTTCCTGCGTGTTCCGGTCGGCGCGCGCGCGCGAAGGGTTGATCGGGCGGTCAAGAATTTCTTGAAACTGGCGGCGCGCGTCTTCCTTGCGCCCGTCTTCCTGATACGCCTGCCCCAGCGACAGTTTTATATCCAGGTTCTGCGGCGCGATTTTGACGCCCTGCTCCAGCCGCGCGATCGCCCGGCTCAGGCTGCCGCCGACGATGCGGGGCAGTTCGCGGTCCATTTCGCCCAGCGCCAGGTACGCGCCGCCGTCCTGGTACCGGTCGTTCAACTTCAAGACCGTTTCCATCTCGGCGCGAATCTTTTTGACGGTCTGCAACGCCTTCAGCGCGCCCTTCAATTCGCTGTACCCGCCGTAATTGGCCGCCAGCCAGAAATGGCCCTCGACCGCGTTCGGTTGCTGCGCGACGGCCCGTTGCGCGACATCAATCCCTTTCTCGAAGTAAGCGAGTTTGTCGTTCTTGCCGGCCTCGTCGCCGACGTAGTAATTGGCCCGCGCCGCCCGCCACAGCCACTGATAGTTATTGCCGTCGCCGCCCAGCGCCCGCTCGATCACCGCCAGCGACTGCTTGTCTCGCTCCGTGTTTTCGCCGAACGTAAACAGGCGGTCGGCTTCCTGGAACGGGTTGGCCGGCGGCACGCTGACCGCGCGCGGTTTGGCCTGGGCCGAAACCCAAGGGACGAGAAAGCAGATTGTGACGAGCGAGAAAATTACGTTGCGCATCGGGCTAAAAGCTAACAACTCAGGGTGCGTTGCGCAAGATTGGCCGATCGAGCGCCGCCGGGCCGTTGTTTGACACTCTTCAAAACCCGTTGCTATAGTCCGCCCTCGTTCAAGGCGCAAGAACAGCGGATCACTTCGAACGAATTCGCCCTTCTGATTCGCCATTAACCATTCAGCATTTGCCTTCATCCGGTAGGGAATCCGTAATGGACGAGGGCGGGTGGTTGATGAAGCCCCGAACCGGATGGCGCATTCGAAGTTCCCCGTCAGGAAAACCAGTGGGCAGCGCGGTCAATTTCTCGAAAACTTACCATTTCCGCATCGCAGGCCAGCGGGTCACGCTTTACAAAAAGAACGGCGAAAGTTACGAGCACGTGCTGATGAAAGCGCTCGGGTACGCGATGTTCCGCCCGCAGTTCCCCCACCTGGAGATCGAACGCCGCATCGGGCTGCGCTACAAACCCGACCTGGTCGCGCTCAACCCGCTGGGCAAGGCCGAATTCTGGGGCGAATGCGGACAGGTCGGGCTGCGAAAGATCGGCTGGATCGCCAAACACAGCGGCACGCGGCAATTGGCCCTGTTCAAGTTCGACATCGCCGCGGATCAGTTCGTCGCCCAGGTCCGCGAAGAGGTCGACGCCCGCTACCGCCCGCCGGGCCGCATTTATCTGTTTAACTTCCACTCCATCGTCATGCGCGAAGCCGGCGAAGAGTTCGATCAGGTTCCCAACCACTGGTACGAGAAACTGGACATTTGATGAGCGAAACAGTGCCGCAGAATACCGCGGATCTGAGCTGGAAATTATGACAACCCAAAGCCCGGAATACGACATTCGTCTGTGCACAACCTTCGAAGAGTTCACGGCCTGCATCAATTTGCAGCGCGCCGTCTGGCAGTTCACCGACCTGGACATCACGCCGATGCGGTCATTTATCATCACGCGCAATAGCGGCGGGATGACCCACGGCGCGTTTGATCAGGCGGGGCGGTTGCTGGGCTTCGCGCACGCGCTCGCGGCCTTCGACGAACGGCTGAAGCCGTATTACTACTCGCACATGCTGGCGGTGGAGCCGTCGCTGCAAAGCGCCGGCATTGGCGCCAAACTGAAATTGGCGCAACGCGACCACGCGCTGCGCGCGGGCGTCCCGCTCATCAAGTGGACCTTCGACCCGCTGCAATCCCGCAACGCGTACCTGAACCTCATCAAGCTGGGCGGCGTGATCCGCCAATACAAGGTCAATTATTACGGCAACGCCAGCACCAGCGCGCTGCACCGCGGGCTGGACACCGACCGGCTGTTCGTCGAATGGTGGGTGCGGTCGCGCCGCGTCGCCGACGCGCAAAACGGAATTCGCCCGGCCGGCACCCCCGAAGCCGCCGTCGAAGTCCCGCGCGACATCGAGGCCGTCAAAAAGCGCGACATGGCCGAAGCCCAGCGCTGGCAGGCGCAGGTCCGCGCGCAGTTTCAACAGCTCCTGGGCGAAGGGTTGTATTGCGCCGGCTTTGAGGCCGACCCGGACGGCAACAGCCGCTACCTGTTTTTCAAGGATGAACACCAAGAGGAGAAGTAGCCACAGCTCGCGCAGAGTGCACAGAGCGTCTTTGGATAGATTCTCCGCGCCCTCCGGACTCGCCGTGGCTTTTGAATGACATGAAAATCGAACGCATCGAACTTCGCGAAATCCGCCTGCCGCTGGTGACGCCGTTTGAAACCAGCTTCGGGCGCACTTTTGAACGCCACATTATTCTGGTCAAGGTCTTCGGCGACGGCCTGCACGGGTGGGGCGAATGCACCGTGGGGGAAAATCCGTTTTACAACCACGAATCCACGCAGGTCGCCTGGACCGTGATCCGCGATTTTGTCGGGCCGATGGTGCTCGGGCGCGAGGTCGAATCGCCCGAACAGGTCCCGCAGCTCACCCGCCAGATTCGCGGCAACAAGATGGCGCGCGCCGCGGTCGAATGCGCCGTCTGGGATTTGGAAGCGCGGCGGCGGGGCGTCCCGCTGTGGCAACTGCTGGGCGGCACGCAGCAGGAGATCAACTGCGGCGTTTCGCTCGGCCTGGAAGCCAGCGACGCCGCGATGCTCATGAAGATCGAAACGGAAGTCGCCGCCGGCTACCAGCGCATCAAGATCAAGATCAAGCCGGGCCGCGATTACGAGATGATCCGGGCGTTGCGGAAAGAATACCCGGACATCGTCATGTCTGTGGACGCCAACTCGGCCTACACGCTGGACGACGTGGAACTGCTTAAAAAGCTGGACGAATTCAGCCTGCTGATGATCGAACAGCCCTTGAGCTACGACGACATCATTGACCACGCCGCGTTGCAGCCGCAGCTCAACACGGCCATCTGCCTGGACGAATCCATTCTGAGCGTGGACGACGCGCGGAAGGCGTTGCAGCTCGGCGCGTGCCGCATCATCAACGTTAAACTGGGCCGCGTCGGCGGCCACACCGAAGCGCGCAAGATTCAGGCCTATTGCCACGAGCGCCAGGTCCCGGTCTGGTGCGGCGGCATGCTGGAAGCGGGCATCGGCCGCGCGCACAACATCGCGATGAGCACGCTGCCGGGCTTCGTCCTGCCGGGCGACGTGTCGGCGTCCAAGCGGTACTGGGCCGAAGACATCATCGTCCCGCCGGTCGAAGTCACGCCGCGGGGCACCATCCCGCGTCCGACGGGCGTCGGGCTCGGTTATGAAGTGAACGAGAAGCGGATTGACGCGCTGACGGTGCGGACCGAAGTGATTGAGCCGTAGGCACCGCCGCTGCTCACTGCCATAAGGTCAAAAGGCATAGCCCTGAGGTTTATCAGGGCTATGCCTTTTTTCTATGCCGATGATCGGTCGCTGTCCGGCCAGTGCTGAGCCGAAATCTTATTTTTTGCCCGGGGGCACCCCGGGAATCTCCATCTTCTTGTAGTCCGCCGGGACGGCGAACAGGGAATCGTCCAGCGGCCTTTGCTCGACGCCGGTGACTTCCATAATGGTTTTTGACTGCCCGTTATTAACCTGGGAAATTTTTAGCGGAAAGGCGCCGCCTTCGACAAACTTGGCGAATTCGGGATTGGCGTCGAGCACCGCTTTCGCCTTGTCGCCCACGCCCAAATTTTTAAGCTGATCGAAGATGCCGCCCGATTGCCCGCCGCCGCCGAAATAGCCGAGCCCTCGGGCCAAACAAACATCCGTGTCCTGTTTGCCGCCGACCATCCAGTGCTGGCAGGTGTGGCCCGCGATGGTTTCGGTCTTGCCTGTCGAAATCGCCTTGAAATCGTTCGGCCCGTTCGCGCCGGCCTCTTTGGCCGCCTTCTCGACCATTTCTTTGAACTTGCCGTCCTTGTTCCAGTCCATGGTCATGTAGGTTTTGGTTTGCGGCATCAGCATCGTCTGGGTGCCGGAAGACAAATCCATCAGCACCACACCGGTCTGCGTGCCGCCCTGTGAAAGCTGAGTTTCGACGCGGGTGCGGGCGCCCTTGATCGCGTATTTGATCTCCAGCGGGTTGGCGCCGGTGAACATCCTGGCCGTTACGGTGCCTTCGAATCTGCCGTCGCCGGACGGCGCGGCGGCAGATGAAACCGGCGCTGATGACGCCGGGGACGCCGCGGACGCGGGCGAGGGAGAACCGGACGTTGCATTGTCCGGCGAATTGCGGCACGCGCTGACCAGCCAGGCAACGCTGAGAAGTAGAAGCAGAGGACCGGTTCGGAGCGATTGGGGGATCAGTTTGTACCGAAAAACTGCCAATCGAGTCATTACACATCCTTTCTTGACTGACCCGGTGCGAAGCGCCGGGAGGGCCGCGCACCGGGGTCGATCAATTACTTTTGCGTCAGCGCTTTGACCTTCAGCGGCAGGCCCAGAATGTTGATGAAGCCCGCGGCGTCTTTCTGGTCGTAGCTGGCGCCCATCGTGAACGACGCCAGGTCGGGGCGGTAGAGCGTGTTCGGCGACGTGCGGCCGGCGACGATGACGTTGCCCTTGTAGAGTTTCAGTTTGCAGGTGCCGCTGACCGGCGCCATCAAACTGTTGACGAACGCGTCGAGCGCTTCGCGCAACGGCGTGAACCACTGGCCGAAGTAGACCATCTCAGCGTATTTGTGCGCGACGACTTCTTTGTAATGCGCCGACTCGCGGTCCAGGCACAACGATTCCAGTTCGCGCAGGGCGGCCAGCAGCAGCGTTCCGCCGGGCGTTTCATACACGCCGCGCGATTTCATGCCGACCAGCCGGTTTTCGACCAAATCCACGCGGCCGCAGCCGTTCCGCCCGCCGATCTCGTTCAGCTTTTCGATCAGCGGGATCGGGTCCAGGTGCTCGCCGTTGACCGAAACGGGAATGCCGCTTTCAAAGCCGATCTCGACGTATTCGGCCGTGTCGGGCGCTTTTTCGGGCGAGACGGTCAATTCGAACATGGATTCTTCGGGTTCGTTGGCCGGGTCTTCCAGAATGCCGCCCTCGTGCGACAGGTGCCAGATGTTCCGGTCGTGCGAATAGATCTTTTCGCGGCTGGCGGTGATCGGAATCTTGCGTTCGGTGGCGTAATCAATCGCGTCTTCGCGCGAGACGATGTCCCACTCGCGCCACGGGGCGATGACTTCCATTTCGGGCGCCAGGGCCTTGAAGGTCAATTCGAACCGCACCTGATCGTTGCCCTTGCCGGTGCAGCCGTGCGCCAGCGCCGTGCAGCCGGTCTGTTTGGCGATCTCGACCTGCCGTTTGGCGATGACGGGGCGGGCGAAGGACGTGCCGAGCAGGTATTTGTGTTCGTACACGGCCCCGGCCTTCAGCGTCGGCCAGATGTATTCGGTGATGAATTCGTGGCGCAGGTCTTCGACGTAACATTCCACCGCGCCGGTTTTCAGCGCCTTTTCCGTCAGGCCTTCCAGTTCTTCGGCCTGCCCCACGTCGCCCGCGATGGCGACGACTTCGCAGTGATAGTTCTCTTTCAGCCAGGGGATGATGATCGAAGTGTCGAGCCCGCCCGAATAGGCCAGGGCGACTCGTTTAACGGCATTGGTCATTTATGTAGTGTTGCCTCCGGTGAATATTGGTTGGTGTGAGCGAGTGGGGATTATACACACCGCACTGCGGAAAAAGTAACCGGCTCGTCGCCGCCGGCTCGTTCGTAAACTCCCAATCCGCGCTCCCGAACGAATTATGATTTACATCGCTTAGCGGCCTGTGTTACAAAACGCGCCGCGCCCACTCAGTTAGGTTTTCGATAGTTCAAACTGAAGCGAACAGACCCACCGCTTCACTGATCCCCGTAATAACTTGTTGTCCGAACGCAGTTGATAAGGCTCTCCCTGTGCGCCCTTTCAGCATTCCATTCGGCGCGCACAGAGACACCGGTTCAACATCGCAACTCCGAACCTGCCCTTGGGCAGCCTACTCATCCGGAGCGCGCGAAATTAATCCATACGCATCCCACCAACCGCCTGACGCCCAGGGGCAGGGGAAGGTCTGTCTCGCGTCGGGAACACAGGAGTCTAAGTCTATGGTGCCAAACATAAACTTATCTCGATCGGCGCGGTTATCGCCGCTCCGACGGATTGGCCTGCTGTGCCTCCTGCTGGTCACCCCCGTTTTCGCGCGGGCGCAAACGCCCACGCTCGACGGCGAGGAGCAGACGGTGCTGAAGCTGATCAATGATTACCGCGCGCAAAACGGGCTGGGTGCGCTGCGCGTGTCGGTCGCCTTGACCCGCGCCGCCGATTGGATGAGCGCAGATATGGCGGCGAAGAATTACTTCAACCACACCGACAGCCAGGGGCGAGACCCGTTCGTGCGGATGACGGCCTTCGGCTACAACTACGCGGGGTACCGCGGGGAAAACATCGCCGCCGGCTACAGCGACGCGGGGCGCACGTTCGACCTGTGGCGCAACTCGCCGGGGCACAACGCGGCGATGCTCAACGCCAATTTCAACGTCATCGGCATCGGCCGCGTCTACGGCGCCTCGTCAACCTACAAGTGGTATTGGACGACCGACTTCGGCAGTTTTGTGGACGCGACGATGGACGCCGGGGGCGTCACCGCGCAGGCGGCTCGCACGGTGAATGCGGCGAATTATGTGCAGACGATCGCGCCGGATTCGCTGGCCGCGACCTTCGGCAATCAGCTTTGCCAGACGACTGCCGCCGCCTCGTCGCAGCCGCTGCCGCTGACGCTGGCCGGAGTGACGGTGATGGTCAACAACCTCTCGGCCCCGTTGCTGTACGTGTCGCCGACGCAGATCAATTACATCGTGCCGGCGAACGTGGACCCGGGGACGGCGGTGGTGAAGGTGATGAACGGCGGCACGGCGGTGGCGAACGGAACGGTGACGGTCGAATCCGTCAGCCCCAGCATCTTCACCATTCTGGCCAGCGGCAAAGGGGTCCCCGCCGCGCAAACCACCTTCGACGGCGTGTCGTTCCAACCGGTCGGGTACGCTGACGGTTCGGCGCGCGCGCTGAGCGTCGGCACCGCGAGCAAACCTAATTATCTGGTGCTGTACGGCACGGGGCTGCGCCGCCGCAACAGCCTCGGCGGGGTGCGCGTGACGGTCGGCGGGGTGCAGGCCGAGGTGACTTTTGCCGGCGCTCACCCGCTGCTGGCGGGTCTGGATCAGATGAACATCAAACTGCCGCAGGAACTGCGCGGGCGGGGCGGCGTGGACGTCGTCGTGACGGTCGACGGCCGGACGGCGAACACGGTCAGCGTTAACATCGGCAATTGAAGGGGGCCTCGGACGATAAACGCCGCTCAATGCTGACGTTGCACCGAGCGGCGTTTTCATTGTTGGTTGCTTGCCCCGCCTTAAAAGTCCGGCTCCTGGTATTCGCCGAAGACCGGGCGCAGCGCGTCGCACATTTCTCCCAGCGTGCAGTCGGCGCGGGCGCAATCAATCAGCAGCGGCATGGTGTTCACCGCCGCGTCTTCCGCGCCGCGCCGCAGCGCGTCGAGCGCCCGCCGGGCCGCCGCCTGGTCGCGGCTGGCGCGCAGTCGGGCCAGCCGCTCCTGCTGCAACTCCGCGACCGATTCGTCAATGTAGAGGATGTTCGGCTCGCCGAGTTCGCCCGTCTCCATCTGGTACGCGTTGACGCCGACGATGACCTTCTCGCCGCGTTCGACGGCGCGCTGGTACTGGTAGGCCGACTCCTGAATCTCCTTTTGCGGGAATCCCGCCTCGATGGCTTCGACCATCCCGCCCATCGCGTCAATCTTGCGGAAGTATTCCCAGGCTTCTTCCTCCAACTCGCTGGTCAGCTTTTCGACGAAGTACGAGCCGCCGAGCGGGTCCACCGTGTTGGTCACGCCGGTCTCGTGCGCGATGATCTGCTGCGTGCGCAGGGCGATCAGCGCGGCGCGTTCGGTCGGCAGCGCCAGCGCTTCGTCGTACCCGTCGCAGTGCAGCGATTGCGTCCCGCCCAGCACCCCGGCCAGCGCCTGAATCGCCACGCGGATGATGTTGTTGATCGGCTGCTGCACGGTCAGGCTGACGCCGGCCGTCTGCGTGTGGAAGCGCATCTGCCACGAGCGGGGCTGCCGCGCCTTGAACCGTTCGGTCATCACGCGGTACCAGATGCGGCGCGCGGCGCGGTATTTGGCGACCTCTTCGAAAAAGTCGTTGTGCGCGTTGAAGAAGAACGACAGGCGCGGCGCGAACTCGTCCACGTCCAGCCCGGCGCGGACGCCGTACTCGACGTACTCGATGCCGTCGCGCAGTGTGAAGGCCAATTCCTGCGCCGCCGTCGCGCCGGCTTCGCGGATGTGGTAGCCGCTGATCGAGATCGAATTCCACTTCGGCATCTCCGCCGCGCAGAACTTGAACGTGTCGGTGATCAGCCGCATCGCCGGCCGCGGCGGGTAAATCCACTCCTTCTGCGCGATGTATTCCTTCAGGATGTCGTTTTGCAGCGTGCCGCCGATGTCGCGCCACTTCGCCCCCTGTTTTTCGGCGTTCGCCAGAAAGAACGCGAAAATCATCGAAGCCGGCGCGTTGATCGTCATCGAAGTCGTCACCTGATCGAGCGGGATGCCGTCGAACAGCACTTCCATGTCTTCGCGCGACGCGATGGCCACGCCGCATTTGCCGACTTCGCCTTCGGAAAACGGGTGGTCCGAGTCGTAGCCCATCAGCGTCGGCAGGTCGAACGCCGTCGAAAGTCCCGTCTGCCCATGCTCCAGCAAATATTTGAACCGCTGATTGGTGTCGAAGGCGGAACCGAACCCCGCGAACTGCCGCATCGTCCATTGCCGCGCGCGGTAACCGGTCGGGTGAATGCCGCGCGTGTAGGGCGGCGCGCCCGGGAAGCCGATGTCGCGCTCGAACTCAACCCCGGCCACGTCGCGCGGCGTGTACAACCGCTTAATCGGTTTCAGCGAGACCGTCGTAAATTCGGTCTGGCTTTCAGGCATTTTCCGCAGCGAGGCCGCCAGATGCTTCTCTTCCCATTCCTGTTCCAACTCGTCCGGCCGGTTGTCGGCGACGTTGGCGTTTGTTGATGAACTCATAAATCCTGCTCCTTCCGGGCGCCGCTCCGGGATGAATACGGGGCGCTTTGAACTACGCCGTTGATCTCAGACCCATTGATCGCGAAGTTCGATGATATTGGACGGTCAGAACCGAAAGCAAGATGGGTCGCTCGCAGGCCCGCCCGAATGCCGTCCGTCCCTCGGCGCACGTTGACAGCGGTTCGCAAACCGCTACCATGCTTCACGATTTATGGCTTTTTAATAGGCTTTCTGCGAGCCGCATTGATAAACCTTATATTGGGAATTTTAACGAAACGCGTATGAACTTATCTTCAATCTTCTTGTTCCAACCGCAACCGCCGGAGCACACGAAGATCCTGCTCGACCCGATTCTGCGGCACGGGCGGGACAACATCAGCTACATCAGCTCCTTCGACGGCTTCGACTGGACCATCGTCATCCTCTACTTCACGATCCTGGCGCTGCTGGCCATTCTGGGCGTTTACCGCGTGCGGATGGTGTTCCAGTTCTGGCGTTACCGGAATATCAAGCCGCAGCCCAAACGCCGTTTCGCCGAGGACGAACTGCCCCGAATCACCGTCCAGCTCCCGCTTTTTAACGAGCTGTACGTCGTCGAGCGGCTGGTCGAATCGGTGACGAAGCTCGATTACCCGCGCCACCTGCTGGAAATTCAGGTGCTGGACGATTCGACGGACGAAACGGTCGGCATCGCCGCGGCCGTGGTCGAGCGCTTCAAACAGCAGGGTTTCGACATCAGCTACATTCACCGCGCCGACCGCACGGGGTTCAAGGCGGGCGCGCTGGAAAACGGGATGAAGGCGGCCAAGGGCGAGTTGATGGCCGTCTTCGACGCCGATTTCACGCCGAAGCCCGACACCCTGCGCAACATGGTGGACTTCTTCAGCGACGAGAAGATCGGCATGGTGCAGATGCGCTGGGGGCACATCAACGCGAACTATTCGCTGCTGACGCGGATTCAGGAGGTCCTGCTCGACGGCCATTTCGTCGTCGAACAGACGTCGCGCAACCGCACCGGCGCGTTCTTCAATTTTAACGGCACCGCGGGCATGTGGCGGCGCCAGGCCATTGAATGGAGCGGCGGCTGGCAGCACGACACGCTGACCGAAGACACCGACCTGAGCTTCCGCGCGCAGTTGATGGGCTGGAAGTTCGTTTACCTGCTCGACGAAGAAGTGCCGGCGGAACTGCCCGTCGAAATGAACGCCTTCAAAGCCCAGCAGCGCCGCTGGGCCAAGGGCCTGGTGCAGGTCGGGATGAAGCTGATGCCCCGCATCTGGCGCCACCCGCAGCTGACCCTGCAGCAGAAGATCGAATTGTTCTTTCGCCTGTTCGGCAACTGCGCGGCGATGCTGATGATCGTGCTCAGCATTTTGCACATCCCGGTGTTGATCGTCCGCTTCAACCAGGGGATGTTTCATATGCTGCTGTTCGACACGCCGCTGATGATCTTTGCGACGTTCTCGGTCGTCAGCTTTTACGGCACGGCGATCCTGTACCGGTACCCCAACGAGCGCTGGCGGCTGTGGATGATCCCGCTGGCAATGGCGATGGGCATCGGGCTTGTGTTTTCGAACGCGCGTGCGGTGCTCGAGGCGCTGTTCGGCGTGCAGTCCAGTTTCGTGCGGACGCCGAAATATAACGTCGAATCTAAAAATGACAACTGGCTGCAGGTCGCCAAGAAATACAAGCGGAAGGGCGGCTGGCTGCCGTTTATCGAACTCGCCTTCGCGCTCTATTTCGTCGGCGCAGTCTATTACGCGATCCGGACCAACATCTACGCGACCATCCCGTTCCTGCTGATCTTCCTGCTCGGGTACGGGTATATGGCGATGATGTCGCTGTTCCAGGGGCGGGTGCGAAGACTGCTCAATTCTCTGCGGCGCGGGTGAAAGGTCATCGTAGGTTTGCTTAAAGTGAGGCGCGGAAGGAGTTCTTTCCGCGCCTCACTTTTTTCGAGATGCAACATTCGGAGTGACGCCAGCGTTATGTGCGTCTGTTGCTCTTTGCGCTGGGGGGGCGGATGTCGCTCAGGCCCCTTCAGTTGGGAGCCATGTGGCCGCGTGCTATACTCCGCGCGCGGCGGGTCGCTGTGGGCGAAGACCGAAAGATCAATCCAAATCTTCGCCAATTTCCAGATTCAAGGAGTTTCCATGTTTTGTCCGAAGTGCGGATCAAATCAGGGAGAGGGCAAAAAATTCTGCACTGTGTGTGGGACAAACCTGATGGTCGTTTCGCAGGCGCTGACGGGGCAGTTGTCCGCGCCGCCGGTCAACTACATCCCCCAGGGGATTGCCCCGCTCGAACTCGAGCGGCAGCAGGAGATGAAAAAGGGGATCACGATTTTCCAGCACATTGGGATCCTAAGCTTAGAATTCCACGTGGACAAGTTGTCGCGG